>Ga0116231_10005388_pt1 | contig 25238 bp, 19 predicted proteins | sample S1TSphgellanicum_2_FD_89695 | JGI IMG/M metagenome (GOLD analysis project Ga0116231, IMG submission 89695) | Host-associated microbial communities from peat moss isolated from Minnesota, USA - S1T2_Fd - Sphagnum magellanicum MG | ecosystem: Host-associated > Plants > Peat moss > Unclassified... | reverse complement strand
TGTCTTTGTAGCTTTTGGGATTTTTTCCTTGTGTTTCTTTTAACGGGCTTACTATTTTTCCGTTTTGTGGGCCCCCCCCCCCCCGCCCTCTTTTGGGTTTTCAATGCCAACTTGACATTTTTTATTCAACTATGTTGGGAGTTTTTGAAAGGCTTTTAGGCCTAGGCTCTTTGGAATGCCTTTAAGCTCCCTTAATCTATTGGTAGGTTTGTCTCTCCATTTTTTATGGAGCTTAAGCTTCATTTTTATAAAGGGCAATGCAATAGCCTATTTAAGGAATTGGGTTTTATTTCCCCCCATCATATTTTTTGGGTTCTTGTTAGACTTTCATACATTTTTATTAGAAGCAATAGGAACAAGTAATTCGAATTTGTTATTTTTTTAAACACATCTAAGGTCGGTGTGGGAGGTTGTCATAAGATGTTCTTCCCCTAGTGGTAGTGGCGTGTGTATCCCCATTTGAACAATTGTTAGAAAAAGGAGCAAATTGGCTTTAAGAGAATATTTTCAAAAAATTACATGACCATTCTTTTTTTAACATCATTTCTAATTTGCCTTTAGATTGACATAAGGCACACTTGATATCTTGTGTGGGGTTGAATGTGGGTGCATGGCTATCAACTCACCCAATGATCATTATTTTTCCAATTAGCTTCAAAAAAATTCTCCATTACGTTGCACACTTGGTTGGGCCTCCCCCATCTTTCAACCCTTGGTTTGTCACATTGCATTTATGGCTAGCCTTTAGACCTTATGGGGATCCACCCTTTTCATTGCGCCCATGGTGGGTAAAGTTGGCTTCTCATGATGTTGTGTGAGATGTTTTTGCATCTATTGTGAAGGATGCGAAATTTCATGTTTAAATGAGAAAACCTATGTTTTTCCACCAAGTGCTTCAATTTTCACATCAGTGGGTTGACATTGTGATTTTGGTGGATGGTGTTCGAATGTTGGCTAACGTCATCATCGATGACCTTATTCACTTGAGTAAATTTGTTTCGAATGCAGTTCTATTTCATGGGTTATCACAATAGTCATGGTTTTTAAGGATGGCTTTTATCACAATCAATACTTTAGTGGGCATGTCTCTCCCTCTAGCCATAGAGGTCTTTGGGTGTTTTCATTAACTAGTCAATGGTTTTTTTCATCAATGTGTTAACATAGCATGGAGAGCAAAGGGCATTGGAAGCCCTTTTTAAAAAGTTTTGCGTTCATTTTATAAACATAGGGTGTTGGTTGCATTACAACGAATGTAAACGATTTTTATTTTGAAACATTTTTGTTACTATAATTGAAGGTTCTTTTAAGCTAGGCATTTTTTCATGTGTTGTTCCCCTTTCCTTATTTGATATGCTTCTCACGATTGAGAGGGGTTTGGGTATTTGATTTGTTCCCATTCCCCTTACAATTCACCTTTTTTGGAAGATTCTTTGTTTGACAAAATTTGGGTCTTTCCATCTTGTACCTTTTTTTCCCCCTTTGTCAGTTGCTTCATTTTATTGATGATTGGCAACTTTTATCATTTTTTAATTATCAAGTTAATGAAGTAACAATTCAATGTGTAGGATAGATAAGTTGGTGAATGAACATTTAAGAATTCAAAGGAAGTGAAATGTTCACACATTGTTTTTTTGGTTTTAAAGCTCCAAAAAAAATTGTGGCCTTCCATCTAACACTTCCAACATTGCAAAAATTGTTCAATTCAATAAAGGAATGGGAAACATATGGGGTATTTGGTGTAAGGGGGATTTAATGTTTAGTGATGGATGAATTAAAACATATTAAAATTTTAAGTAAAAATTATTTGATTATTACATCTTTGTCTCTACAATACATATAAGTATTGTACAACCTTAATTGGTGCACCCATCAGGTTCTAAATCACTCAAAACATATTAAAAATGAAAAAGATATGAAGCTAAAATTAAAGAAAGGTCTAGAGATTTTTTTTCAAAAAAATTGAAGCAAACTATCATTCGTCCCTTTTTTTTTTTTTTTGCATTTTTCCTTTACTTTTGATGTTCAAAGGAACATTTATAACCCTCCAATTTGTACATCCAACAACAAAAAAATTGTTCAATTTGGTTCAAGAACGCAAAAATTACTAAAAACTATTTAGTAATAGGTACATGTTTGGTGTAAGGTTTTTTTTATAAATCTTAAAATGTGCGCAAATGGCATCACTCTTTTCTTTTTGTTTGCCAAAATGACTTCCCTGAAAATTTTGACATAGGAACCCTTGATCACTTGGTAAATATGTTTTTGTCATAGATAATTTTTTCAAAAGAAGTTTAAAGTGATGAATCCAATTCTTTTACCTAAATCCAATTAACACTTATAAAAAAAACTAGTGCATGTGTGTGGTTATTTCTGTCATCACAAAGGACTAATTTGGCTACACAAATGACATAAAAGCAACATCATTTCAAATTTGCACACAACACATCAAAACTTTGAAGGGGAGTCGAACCCAATTTAATAATAGATTTTGCCCAATGTAACTCAAAATCCCACCCACCACATCCAAATGTTAGTAAATTTCTTGATGAATTTTGAACACAAACATCACCATGTTATCCAAATCATGGAAACAAAAACATTAAGACATAAAAAACTAATTAAAAGCTGAACACCCATTTTTAAGTGGTAGCACCAATTCACATTTTTTGCTCTTTCCAACTTGTAATGGCCTCATGATAAAGGAAGTTCTCTTGAGTAAAAACATTTTGTGCAAACATGTGAACAATCATTTCCAAATGTGGCCCCAATCGATTGTGGAATTTGTCCTTCATGAATGCAAGAGTGGATAAGTACTTTCATTTTCCAATGAGCCAAGCATAAAAACAACTATTATTTTTGCTAGTTTCATATATACTCATTTAAACATTGACACAACAATGAATTGTTGGTAATTGTCACCCATGACTTTCTAAGTGGATTTTTATTAGATGGTTTAGCCATACTTTTGGTTGCTTGTGCTTTCATACTAGTGAGTTTAAACATGGATTGTTGCATGTCAAGGAAATTAACATTCAAAGGTTAAACAACTTGATATATTGAAATTTTCATCCTTTTCAATTCAAAATATTTTTTTTGATAACATTAAGATCCAAAAAAACAAAAAATTCTAGATTTGGTTTAATCCAAAATTGAAAATACAAAATGCCAAGGGCATTCATCAACTCTAAATCAAGAAAATGCCTTTCTAATTTTGTCACAAGCATTGCACATTGGCATTTCACTTGTGCAATGGATGCCCAAAAAAATCCCTACACACATGTTGATTTACCCCAACAATTGCATAAAAAATGTGAGCTTGATAGGAGTTACCAGCCATATAAATAGATAAATTTTTGTACCATTGTTGAGGTTAATAACCCAATCTTGGGCGATGAAAGTAAAATTATCATCCATAATGTCACAAAAAACTTGGAAATGTTCATGTTGATAGCTTGTGAATGGATCAAATACATCATGAAAAGGTCAACTTGACAAATCTTGATGATTGCTACAAAATTGTAAATGAAAACATCCCTTCCTTGAGCAAACTTGATCAAAGCATTAACTACCTCCATCAATGGCAACAAACAGGACAAGGCTAACAATGTGTGAAGATCACAAAGGAGGTTGACATTCAATCTTGCTTGAACAACACTAATGTTGTCTTTTGACATCTTCACAATCAACGTGTTTTGTATTATGTTAGGACATGCTTAAAAAATTCCAACATTGAAATCCATTAAATCTTAACATTTAAAAAAAAATTATGTTTTCATGTTTTTAAGAACTTGGCAAGCTTAATGAAGTCCAAATGGTGCTTAGGGGAATTAGAAAAGTAAGCATACAAGGACTAGAGTAGTTCCTCCAACTTGGACACCATTGGCAAGTTTGACAAAGCTTGCATTACAAGATTTGTTTTATGGGCCATACAATGTTGCCCCATCTTGTAAAGAGAATGTTTATATCCTTCAACTAAGATGTCATTCTAATGCGACATCTTTGAAAAAAAGAAGCTCCATTTGCACCAAAGCAAATTAGCCTTTCACCCATTTCCTTTCTAGTTATCCTTCCTTGTTGCATTAAGGATTATGTAGTAATAAGGTTTAAATTGTATGTAGTATTCCTTTCAATAATGCATTAAAGTGTGAGGAGGATAGGCACCATTTTCCATGCTTGCATCGCATACACATGGATTAAAATTTTCAACTATTTATTAACATATTAACTTAATCTACACTTTTTTTAAAAAAAACCTCCTAATAGCCACAAAATTCTAAGTTCTTTTGAAAACACACATAGAATTTACCATCTTCCAACTTGCCCCATTATACCAATGTTTCATTAAATTGTTAGGAACATTTAGCTGAACAAAGATTTATGCATTTATATGTAATCTATCATGGGATGACAATGATTAAACAAGTGGAAAATCAAAGCAAATTGCACAATTTTTTTCTTCTTGTCAATTTGAATTGCAACATGAGTTATTTGCCACAACATAGTTTTAGAACCTTTAGAAAAACACAACTTCTCATTTGCCACAAGAAATGTTTTTTAAGAAACTAATGATCCCCCACTTTCACCCTTGGCATGGCTACCAAAGCCTTATGATGACCAACATGTTTTTTTTCTTTTAAAAAAAATCCAACATTGGAACCAAAAGCTTATCTTTGGTTTCAATTGTGTGTAAATTTTGCATCACACTTCAACAACTTTCCTATAAGAACCTAACACAAATTCAACCAATGGCAGATTCATTGCCCAATTATCTTGGAAATGCCTATTCAATTCATAGGCCTTTTTTTAAAAACAATTTCAATGTTTTCAATTGCCAATGTTGGATCCACAATCATGCATAATTCGAACTCCCCAATATCAACTATAGGAATATCATTAGGTGAATAATTATTAAAAAAGTCAACATTAGTTGCAAGAATTATGTCACCAAAAAATTATTCTTATTTGAGGTTCTTAAGGGGTTGTATTTTTGACATGTCAATAAACAAAAGGATGGCCAAGAACATGGGAAAAAAAACAATGGTGATGGATTGATGTTACATAAAATACTTTAGAAGGACCAAGACCAATAAGATAATCATGAAATGAACATGGATTCCCATAGCATGATAATGAACTTCAAATAGATTAAAAAACATATTTAAATCACAAATGGTAATTGCAATGGTTTTTAGTGTGCACAACACCACCACAATTAGGTTTGGTTTTCAAAAATCAAAACCAAATATGGAATGGTGTTGATTTGTGGTAATGGCTTGCAAGGACCACTAGGATAGTGATAGATGCACTATAAAGTGCATGCCACACATGAACACAACAATTGGCTTGTAACATTGGTCCAAAACTTCAAGTTTCAAAGATGACCATGATGATCAATGGGTTATCACTGTGTTGTTGCCTAGGTGATCATTGCTGATGATGGAGTATTGCATGATGATTGGCCTATTGCCTTGGTGATGATGATGGATGATTGCTTGGGCACCATTGCACCAAGATGATTATTAGACCATGGATCATGGACTGTTACCCAAATGATGACAATGGAAGTTTGTTGCCTAACAATGGATCATGGACTATTATGGTGATGCTTACACAATCAAAAAAAATATGGGCACTTGCAATTATCGCACCACAATGATGATCAATGTTGTTTAGTTCTTACACAAAATGAGAATCAAGACCATGAACACAATTTTAAAAATGGCAATGGACTGCCACATGTAAGGTCAAGATCAACTAGACAAACATGAAATGGACTATAACAACTGCACATCATGAGAACCCTAATGAACCTTAAACCTTAAACCAAAACCAAAATATGATCAAGAAAAAAACCAATACAATCAATAATGAACATTGAGGATTTGCATTTTCATAATTGATCATGAAAAACAAATTCATGAATGATGAATCATGGGTGATGATGAGTAGTCACTAGTGGTGTGCCATGGAACCAATGATGTTAATCAACTATTTAAACTTTAGTGTCAACAATGTTCAACAACTTCCAAAGCTCTCCAGAGTCCATAGTTCAAAATCCATGTTCACATTACATACTTCATGGCTCCAACCTCATAACAACCAACCCAAAGTCCAAATGTTGTGCATTTTCATCATCAGCTTGCAAAATCTTGCAAAATTCTGATGTCCTATAGCAAGTGACAAAGAGAAATGGAGCACTGGAAGGTGGAGGTGGCAAACTCAACACAAAGCCAAGAAGCTCAGGTGGCAAATGTAGGAGAAAAAGAGGTTGTGTGAGCACGATACCCTAATTTTCAACAATATGATTTGGCCTCCGTGTCACAAACCATTTATGGTGAAGGTGACATCCAAGTGGCAAAGGTGGGAGCCATGGATGTGAACAAAATCCAATGATTTTGGCACATTCGGTTTAATTTTTTTCCCCTTTCCTATTCGCAAGCACCGTCTTTTATTCAACTTTTGGCAAAAATTCACACACACAAAAAAAAACCCTTGGTTACGTGATGGGTAGATTTACTCTAATAGCTATTTCCAGACAAGGTTCTAACACATTACTTAGTGAACTTTGTTTTAGTGTAACTGAAGGGCATGCTACCTAGCATTTTTTTTCATCTATTTGGGGGGCGTCTCCAAAAAAGGAAACAAGTGGGTGTTTTGTTTTTTTTGAGACAGTGGGTGTTCCATTTTTGAAATGTTGCATACTGGATTTTTGTTGTTCCCAATGAGTTCCTATCAAGTTTCAGTGGGTTGTCAACATGTTCCTCAAGTTCTCAATGCATTCCCCAACATGTTCCAATAGCACCTCACTTTTGTTTCATATTTTTTGTCCACTGTTGCTCTTTTGAACCTATTTAGATTGAACCTATAAACATTGGGAAACGTATCTGTGTTTTGAGTGAACTTGAGGAGACATCAAAGATTCAGAACTTTTTTGTGATCAAAGAGGCTCATCAGCCAAAACAAAAAAAACAAAAAAATCTGAACTTGGAAGGCACATCCAACTAACTAATATGGATCACACTAACAGTACATAAACTAACTATGTCCGACAATTGATATCCCTGCAATTAGCATAAACTAACTACTATACCCTAGGGTCAGTGTTGTCGTTAAATAATATTTAACATAGAAAAACGAATTTCCATGAAAAAATGAAGTTGAGATGTTGAAAACCATCATAATTATATCAGGTACAATCTGAATAATTTCACTCCTCGGATGAAGATATCAAAGATCATGAAAAAAAAAAAAAAAAAAATTATTATTAATTTTTTTTAAAAAAATCCCTATTCATTTTTTCCATGTGGAAACTTACCCTAGGCTACAGTTGGTATGTCCCAGAATTGATGCCCCTGACATTAGCCTATGCCAAAAATGATAAGAACGGAGGTAAGACAGACATTTTTGACAGCCAATGAGGTGAGCCAGCATGCACTCAAGGGTTCAGTTTTTTTTCTTTTTTGGGGGTGGGGGCTGTTGGATTTTTTGGTTCCCAATGTGTTCCCCCATCAAGTTCTCAATGGGTTCTCAACATCTTCCCCAAATTCTCAATAGCACCTCACTTTGTCCCAATATTCTTTGCCGAAACATTGTCCTCTTGGAACTTGGAAAGAGTATAGGTGGGCCAATATTGGGAGTACTTTGTTTTTATGTTTTAAAGTTTTTTTTATGGGCCAATCAAAAAGGCTCATTGCAAAAAAGTTTCAGAACTTGGAAGACACACCCAACTATTTCTACTTCGTATGTAGTTTTCAGCCAAATTTGGCTAAATGTTATAGTGATGATTGCCACACCAAAAAAATTAGAAAAAATGAAACTCTTATACACATGAATTCATAGCAGACATATCAATGTTTCATAACAAGATAACCATTACCTGTGTGCCTTAAATACCATCTAGCAAAATGACAAAAAATATGTGCAATAACCTGGCAGAATTTTCTTTGGTATTCGGGGACAGCATGTTATTTACAGTAATATTGCCTTCTAGAAATGTGGGGCATTCCAAAAATTAAATTGCCGGCTCTGGTGGACACCCTGGTTGGTTACTTGAAAACAAAGGGAAAAAAAGAGCTGCAAGGTTATTAGGTAGTTATTATGTGGGATAATGCCCTCATATAGGGTGTTCACAGTGCAGGTCCCTCCCTCAGCCGCCGCCTTTTTGGGCCATTACTAGGGAATCAATTTTTTTTAATGTAAAAAAATAGTCAAAAATTAAAATCAAAAATTAAAAATTTGAAGGTTTTTAGTCATCAGAAGTGACCCAAAAAAAAAGAAAGAAGGTAAAATTGTGAGATTCATATACTTGGTTTTCATAGTGTAACCAAACATATAGAAGGATGATAAATGTTTTGTGCTTTATTTTTGGTTTATAGCCAGATTTTGGTGAACCTTCCTAGGGATGATTGCCACTTTTCGTACATCTTTATATTGATGTTGGCCACTTTGGCTACCAAAAGGAAAAGAAAAGAAAAGAAAAACCATCAGGCATTATCCTACACAATGTTTGCTCATGCATGCAACAAGTATACATTATGATGACATATCAACTATTTGATTGACAAAATGATGTTTTCAATGGACAGGACTTGTTTAAAACTAACTACTCTTGAAAGTCTATTTCATGAACGTGCGAATGTAACCTGTCAATTACATAATGAGGCAAATCCTCATGTGTCCAATAAGCATCCCCATGTTGGACATTGTAAACATAACCGGTTTTGTTGGGTGACATGTCCGCACCCCAGTGGCTGGCTGCACGCTGCTTTCAACCCCTAACTCGTCTCCACTATTTCCACTCGCACGGGATTGGCTCAGCACCATCACTTGCATCCAGTACATGACACAGGCCATAAATTGCATGAAAGAACTGGTTATGTGTGGTAACCGGCTGGGGCTCCAAAAGTGCTCCCCTATGTTTACAGACTGCCCATTGTCTGAAATTTTATTCCTTCACTGCCCAGAATTCAAATTGGGATCTCGAGGCACTGTCTAGAAATTTATGACTGCCCACAATTTTGAAATGGGCTTGACTTCTTTTTTAAGGGTTATAGTACATTGGGTACATAGTGTGACTCTATTAATTTGTTGTTGGGTGCTCTCACACTTTTTCATTGTTTTTTGGGGGAAGGGGCCATATTGATTGGCCCATCACCAATTTTTCTTGGAACATTGGGCACTCCTCATTAGAAGCAAGGGTGGCAGACCCTGGTTTTTTGCAATCGGGTTATTTAAGGTTTTAATATAAAACCCGATTGTCTGAGATCGCACAAAATCGGGTTTTATTTTGAAAATTGGGTTTTAATAGGGGGCGGACTGCGAAAGAGGGCAACGGTAACCTGGCAACCCACTCTGTGTTCAGAACTCTGAACTTCAGAGGTGGGCAATTGGCAGTTTGGCTTGCACTCAACTTTTACAGCTATCCGACGAGCGACGACTATACCAGCGAGAGTGATTCCGATCATGCCGGCCTCCATTAATGTTACCCGAAATAAAACCATGGTTTTGATACAAATCGGGTTTTATTCCTTTAAACCTTAAACCCGATTTGTCAGGCGGAAAAAATCGAGTTTTTACCACCCTTGATTAGAAGCACCTCTTTGGACCCACAGTCCCAAAATAGAGACAAATGTGCTCCCCTATGGCCCATTTGTTCAGATTATATACTTGAGAACATATATTCCAAATATAGTGAGAACATGGGGAACAAATTGGGAAATTGATGAAAACACATTAGGAACAAAGAAAAACAACAAAAAACCTCCCCCTCTCCCTTGCAACCCAAAAGGAAAAAAGTCAAGGCACCTTGAGCACATGCACATCTTTTCACTAGCTGCATGCAATTTCTCTTCTCAAAATTGTTCCTCACCATTTTTGGGCTAGGCTAATGCCAGGGGCAGAATTTTGGGAACATAGTATTTAGTGCACTAATATACAAAGGGTGTTGAATAGGGAGAAAACCATGAATATATATAAAATAAACAAGGATGGAAATCCATCCACCAAAAATACAAGGCATGTTGGAGCAAATGTAAACACACAAAAGGAAGACCAAAACAATCAAAACAATAGTAATGAAGTAGAAAACCTAATGCTAAAAGGGCATCGTCTATTACAAATCAGTTAGTGATGGAGGTGGACTAGGTGGTATGTGTGGAAGAGATGAAGAATTGTGATTAAATATGCTAGCCAGTTGAAGAATTACGATGGCTTGCGCACATTGGAGGGCTATCAACAATTGTTACTTATAATAAAATATAAGCATTGAAAATACCAAGGAGGTCTAGTGATGATGAGTTATATTGACATGTACATGAAAAGTCAATTTTTTTTAAAAAAAATGTTATGGCCAATGGAATTGCTGAATTTTGTGATTTGAACTTTTCCCCTTAGGTATTTAGAGTGAACTAACAATTAAATGCGTAAGTAAGGTTTGGTAGGTTCATGAGAATTTTTTTTAAAAATGGAAGTGGTGAAAAATGACTATTATTTTGAATGTTTAGTATAATAAGGTTCTGTGTAGACTAGAAGAGTTTTTTTTAAAGCCAGTGGGATTGCTAGATTTGGTGGTTTGAAATTTTCTTTTAGTATCTTGAGTGAACTAATGGTTCAATGTGTAATGTCATAGTATTTGGGCTAGTTTGACATTAATTAAATTATTTACTAATATTCTATAATTTTGATAAATACTCAATAATTATGTCAAAAGTATTAAATATATATAAATATTTTTTTATTTCCTTGTTTCTTTTTCCATTTCAATGAATCTTGTTTACAACTTTCACAAAGAAATCAAGCAATTGTCTAATACATGCACATGAGAAGGTCTACAATTGATGAGAGCTTAATAAGAGAATAATTATAACTCTTTCACTACTTTAAAAGTAGATTATTGAACCTTGTTTGACATCATGAAAATGCAATGGGTGCCAACTTATTAATATTCACCCTTTGTCAATTTGTTAATTAATACCTTAACCTTTGTTGAATATAAAAAATAATCTCAAAAATGAGTGTTGAATCGAAATATGAAAAACTAAATATTTGACAATGGACTATAAAATTGGCCTAGGTATTACATTAGTTGTTGTACATGTAATCCTTGTACATGTAGTTAATTTGATAATAATGTACAAATAATGTGCATTTTGTTTTTATTTTTCTTCTTTTTTGATGGCTCTCTTAGTTCTAAGAAGAAACCTTTCAAACTAACTTTTATAGTTTTTTTTTAATGCATATGGAGAATAAATTGGAAGGATTTTGAGCTAAAATTCTATGTTTCCTATATCTTCAATCTTTATGGATGATGTAGGATTTAAACCCATTGAATGAAATGAAAGTACAAAAATCATTCATCATCCATTCTTGTCTTGAATGAATGAATGATGTATTAAATTGATTACAATGGATGAATCATACCCCATTGGTGGATGAATTTCATATTTGTATTATGTCCAAATGCAACAACATTAATTTTGATGAATGGCCAAATAACATCAAATTTATTCCATTTGTGGAATATGATTTAAAATATTATTTCATCCATGAATTCCATTGGATAAATGGTTGAATTGCCAATCATAAGATTTTGCAAATGAAAAAAGGTTTTCCCAAATTTTTCATTTAGAATTTCGTATATCCATGAAGTGATAATCAATTCCCAAATTTATTACAACAATTACGATTCCTCAAAAGTCCATGGATGAAAATCCATGAAGTACAATTTGATGAATGTAGGATGGATGAACTTTAGGCACATGAAATTTAACTTATTCATAATCCTATTTCATCCACAAAATATTGTCCAACATTTGTTTTCATCCATGAAAATCCATGTGAGCTATTCCACATATTGTTGTAATATTTTTTCACTAGATCATAATTATTTGTTTTAAATACTAGTTGATTTGCTCACAAGTTGACTTGATGACAACCAAGTGAGTCATTGGCATTGTTTGACGACGGCCAAAATCATCATCATCTTGTAGTGGCAACCAAAAGTAATATCCATCATTGGACAAGTCACAACAATTGAAACAAAATGTCCATCGAACTAGAGTTTTCTACCATTTCATAACATTCAAAAGTCTCCACCATTGAATGGAGATTGAGAATATCTTTGTCATTGGATGGCAATCAAAAGTGATATTATCTATTGTGACCTTAACCTTGGATTTGGAACCAAGTTTGCTAAGACGAGAGAAACATGCAAAGGGTGAGGTTGTAACATCCCTTGATTCACATTTAAATGTGTGAAAAGTGCAAGGGAAGAAGATCAACATTTCCAAGTGCATTCCCATTTTTGGAGGTCAAAGTTGGTTAGAGATTGTGGGGTGTTTTGAATCTTTGGATGAAGATTTGAAGGACTAAAAGTTTGTACAAATTAAGCTCTTTGAAAATCTTTGAAAAAATCTTGAAGAGGATTGCAATAAAATAAGGTCACATTCTCAAAACAAAGATATGTAACAATAGTCATGGTCATTAAATGGGTTAAAAATTAAATTGTCAAATTGGGTTTCATCCATTTAAATGACAAATTGAAAAATCAAATGACATTTGATTAAAAAGTTTGATATGTTTTTTAAGTTTATTTTTCAAAAGCTACAAGTTGACCTTTGATAACTTTCAATTTGAATGTGAAATGAAAAAGTTATGAGCCCCCCAAAGTTGTTGGTGTCATAATTTGATAATTTTAAGAATTAAAAAAAAATGTCATTTTGATGGAGCCTTGTGGAAAGTTGCAAGTAAAAAACTATGCTATAAAGAAGAGGGAGGAGAATGATGTCTCCTATCAAGTTTAGGCCACAATGAATCTGGTGAGTTCAAGTTAACCCATGGCTTGTCCATGCATCAATATTCTAGTTCCGAAATGTATTAACCACATTTTAATTTTGATTTGTGCAATTTGATATATTGTTCCAAGCTTAGCTTAAAAAGCTTGTCTTAATCCCATCCTAGAACTCTCAATTTCTATTTCTTGTTAAAAGTTGTGAAACACATAATCTGGATGTAGTGTAATGCTTGAATGAATTCAACATAAATTAAATTATTTTTCGTTTTGCCAAATTTTTGAAAAATTATTTGTGATAGTGCTGAAATTCTTATCAAATTAAAAAATTTGCAAGATTCAATTGTCAAGTTTGCACCACAAACCTTTATAGTTCAAGAACTTAAGACTGATATCCCACACACCATAATATCCCACAAAGTTTTTAAAAATGTGCTTATTATTATTTATAACCATTACCTGTAAAAAAATTCAGAATTAAAAAACCAAGTACTCAAGTTAATATTTAAAATTTAGTTAATTGATCAGCAACGTGTTGCTGAATTCAATCAGAGAGTACAATAATTTCAATATTGACTCAAATTATTGAATGCAATTCTTTTGGTGGAATGATCTACAAATTTGGTGATTAATTGATGTTGCAACTTTCAAGAAGTCTGATTAATTATATTAATTACATATGTCATGGAAATCATATTTATGATGAGAATTACTAGTGCCAATTGGAATTGATTTTCAACAAAAACTAATTCAACACAAATCATATTGGTGTTCTTGTGGTGGTCAACCGATTTGAATTTAAGTATGCAAGAAAAGGTTTTGGGTAGATGGTGCAAAGTGTAGGGATTAAGTTGAGAAACACAACACCTACCAAATGGTGGATTATGGAGAAAATGTCAAAAATACACAACCAAAATTACTTTCAATAAGGTAGTCCTCATGGTGTGTGTATCCATGAATACATTAGATTGGAATGTCTTTATTTATATATTTATAATGTCTTACATACATTTGAATTTTGAACTTGGTGATGATAATGTGTCAGGTAAGGATCAAGACTGAGGTTGTTAGGGATGAAGGCTTGGTGCAAGGCTGGAATCGCGCACAAGACTCAAATATTCAGAATTGCCCCATTCAAAGTCTTTACCTAGTGTAAAATTTTGGTAGAATTTTAAACAGTAATGATTCGTTTGATATGGAGAGGAGGCACCTTATGCACAAGGTTTTCCATTTTGAGGAACCTTACACAAAAGGAGCTTTCTAATCTTGGGCAAGTAATCCATTACCTTAATATACCCATGAGATATAACAGAATAAATATACCCTATCTGATTAGTAATTGTTTTTTAATTACCTTTTTAAAGTACCCTACAATAAGTATTTCAGATTTACCCTATCTTTATTTTTCTCAATGAGTGTATAGTTGAAAATTACCTTTACTTGGATTTTGGGGAAGGGAAATTGTTTTGAAGAGCTTAAATATAAGGTATACTTGAAAATCATTATATAGCATATATCAATTTCCATATTTTGCATGTATGTCATGTAATTATGATGGATTTATTCAGATTATGGTGACTAACTATTGAATGCGTTTCCTTTCTTAAGGTTTTTTAAATTCATTACATTAATTGCCATTGGGAAAAACTCTTACTATATGCTCAAGTTTGCACCCCCTTAAGTATTACTATCATTTTTCATTATAAAAATGCTTTGAATGTACTTTTAATGTTATTGGTTTTTTTAATTTTTTCAATAATCACTAAAAAAATAATTTTTTTTGCTTATATGCAACTTATTAGTAATGAGATTGGTCATGCTTGCAATTATAATATTAACACCGTATTTTTTTGGACTATGTGGTTTTGTGTGCAACTAAACATGCAACTAATCATATATATGGGTTAGTACAAGGAATAAATTTAAGTGAACATTCTTAATATATTTGATGTTTGAAACTTTATGTGCTCATGTTTGTAATGCCAATTGGACAAGCAATTGTCTTTCTTCACTTTGAAAATGTGACATACTTGTGTAATATTATTGTACCCTATGTTTAGTCACTTATATTCACATGGTATGTATAGGGTAATGATGAATATTTATCACTACCATTACTTTGTGAACAAGACAAATGTTCATGATCTAGCTTTACCCCTACCTGGACCTATAATTTTGCAAACCCTTTATAGCTACCCTTTTCTAGTTTGGAATTCTTTTGAAGCCTATTTACTTTTATCCAGACTGATATTTTTTTGAGTGTTTGTATTTACCCTTAACTGGCTGATATATTAAAATGGATATAACAACCCAACACTAGAGTCTTCCTTGCAGAAATTTTAATGAGGCTCAGTCGCATTCCACATACACTAAAAAAAACGATACCAGTTCTTTTAAGGTTTGGGAGAAGCCAATGTGTTGTCAAAGTATGTAAAATGACTATAATGACATCATTTACAAGGGTTTCAGTCAGCCCATCAATCCAACAGGCTTCCAATCTTTAATATGCACTCACAATGGTTAACATACTAGAACATCTAACGCAATCTCTTTGGATTCATTGCTTGGCATGTGAGTTCTCATATGGCAATCTTTCCATTCACATTTTCCTCTTCTTGGCACATTGACATTGTCCTCTACAAAGATGAGGTTGACAATGTCTAGTCGTGAGGAGTGTGTAATGTGTACATGGACTTGGGCTCAAAAGTTCTTGAATTTGAAAAACTAGGATAAAACCTGCACCTAAAAAACTTGTCAAAAACATTGAACTATCAAAACTAGAATCAAAGGTTCTCTCAAAAAGGAACAACCAGCCAACAATGGTTGACAACTTAGTGGACATCACCAACATTGATCTAAGACAAGTAAACTTTTTGGCCCAATCAAACTCTTGGTTAAGAAATATAATTTACAATGTTTTTAGTTATTTTTAGAATAACCCTACAGAAATTGAGAATTTGTTTTCTGGGTAATTAATACTTCAGAAGCTCAGCATCAATTTCTCAGTCTTGGAGTAGGTCCACCCACACCCCCTATTTGGGCCTCTACAGGGTGTTTATCACATCTAACATAGAGTGTTAATTGTTTCCGTAGCACCGACGACCCCCCCCCCCAATCCACCCCATAAACATGAGAAATTGGACAATATAAGACGAGAGACTTCAGACTTGAATGCCACCTGCTGGGCTAATCATTATGACTGGCCAATCAGAAGCAGTAATTTTATTTTACCAGGACTGAGACTACTGTATGCTGAAAATTTACAGGTCCAAACTCATTTTCACACTATTTGAAAGCTGTACAGCATCGAAAGTACAGTGTACACGCCATTATAGTGCAGCTGGTGGACCTGCTCTTACCTGACTCCCAAGAGATCTAGAAGGGAAACCAAATAACAAATTCTTGTAGTAGAAGCCATACCTAGTGCATAGCTCTGAGGAGCAGTGCAAATCAATAGGAAAAAATGGAGTTACTGCGTAATGAACCAAGGGCTTCTGTATGCGAACTTGAAGTATCATGGACTTGTTGAGAGAAAATAAATACATACATCATTCATTGCATTGGCAGGCAGGTGACTTGTATCGTACCTAGTTCATGATCTTTAATAGAAGGATGTTCAAGACCGAATTCTACTTCAACAAGTTTGATTTAACTGTTTCTGCCGTCAACATAAAAATTGAGCTACTTACTGCTGGAGGAAAAAATACCAAGACACTCAAAGTTTTAAGTTCTGTGAACAAAACATCTCATGTCTTGATAATATGTCTCTAGTCTCTACAGAGCCTGATTGGAGGGCTAGTGCAAAAATTTCTCTCCATGACATAGAAAACCACGATAGAAATTTTTGCACAGTAGGCTATGTCAAAAAAGACCAATTCTTGAAGAGGAATGCAATGCACCTAGAGGTCTCATCATCTGCCAAAACTTTCCAGGCAATTGCCCGTTCATATGTCACTGGCCGCCCCATACTTGATATCCGGACTCCAGCTGGAAGATATGCATATCCCTGCCACATCCACACAATATATGACAGAAAACTTGATATCTGACATCTAGAATTTTGTATGCCTAGATGGACCCAACAACTAATTGCAACCTAAAAAGTTTTCTTATTAGACAGTTGTGATTATGACCTTGCACCCAAGCTTTTTTATAACAGGCAAGAGGCGCTCATGTCATGACTTTCCAGCTCACCTGTTGTAAGACCTGATTGAAGTCTGTGTAGGCAGTCTTGCGGCCATTTTCATCCAGAGTCTTCTCCCATGCTAAGTCCTGCAATGCCCCTGATGTTGTTTCCAGCATTTCCAAGCCTGCCTGGTTCCCGAAAGTGAATTCAGGTAACCCCTGCTGTAATAATACATTGTATACAATTCTCAATGTTAGTGGTTGCTGTCTCCAGGACTCATCAAGTTCAGTCAACTTGTCTAAAACAAAGGATTAGTAGTGTAAACTGCAACTGGATCTCCACACAGCTGCATGGGTTTAGGGTTTAGGGTTTAGATTACATGTTGAGGCTTTAGGATTTCTAAACCCTCAACAGTACTGGAAGTGAAGTAGTAGTATTATGTGACACCCACAATGTCTGGAAAAAGGTGAGGTTCTCTAGAGAATGAGCAAAGAAAATATATACCTTCCAAGCACAGCAAAGTATGGCATCACTGTGACGCCAGAATGCCTTGAATAGCCCTTCATCATCCCCTGGTTCAGAACTAGTGAGCTCCATACCCAAATGTAGTCTGCACGGGTCTCAATTCATTGGATAGACACACAATTGAAAAATCATCATCCACTGCAGTTTCTAACAACAATTGATTTTTCTTTCTGTATGTGAACAAAAAGTAGTGGGTGAGCATGGGATAAAAGGACATGAATGAAACCACATAATCACCATCAGATGCCTGTACATTCTTGAATCATTCTGGCTGAGAACCTTCAAATCCCTCCTGTAGCAAGTTTGAAATAATACAAACTGAAATCAAAAGCAACAAATGAATTGGCAGGATCTGATACCTATAACTCTGCAGAATACGATGTGCCAATATGACTGTATCTGGAGAGCCAGGAGGGAGCTGCGTGCCTCCTAGGTTTGCTGGTAGGTGTGAAGGAGCAAGTGCCATTGCAACCCTCTGCACTGAGGCCACTACGGTGCGCACATACCGCCGTGCCATACTTGCACATGCTTCACGTGTATGTGCCTCATATGCAAACTGAAATGCAATGGTGAGCACCGATCGCAAGTTGCTGTTCATCATGACTGCACCAGTTTCACGACTTGCATCCGTGCCCACTTCTAATGTTGATGCTAAATCAAGAGTCCGTGATAACCCCAAACCATCCTGAAATATGATGAATATCACCTTTTCATGAGCACTGCTCATGCCAATTACTTTGCATGTGAAGAAGTTTAGACACAATTACAAATACAGTCCCAATTGCATTAGCAAAAGCTGAGAACACACGAATACTAAAAAGGCACTACTTACAACAAGGCTGCAATCGAGAGGGATGACTCGGAATCCTGATGGTAAGAGAGGAACATCATCTGAAACTGCCACATCCACAGGTGCAAAAACAAGCTGGGCACATGCCCCCACTGCATTCTCATCAACTCCACTACATAACTGCATTCCCCATCCCCACATGTGGCCACACATAGTTTGTCAGTTAAGATCCATTTGGTCAAACCTTGGATACAAGGAAGAGGAAGATGATGTATTAGCCTTGTGCTTTCCACAAATGGAGACTTCACAATGGCACACACAGGCTAGTTTACATTTCCACTTTCTGAAGAAACTTGGTCAAATAATCCCAGAGTAATGAGAGCTATGGATGCTTTTCACGATTCACAAATTTGCAAAAAACAGGGAGTGACCTGCAGTAAGAAGTTGTCACGAGTACGAATGTTGTCAGATATTCCTCCTTGCCTTGCCAGTTTCACGACCTCCAAAAACTACACATCCAGAACCATTGGCTGAAAAAGGTCAGCACCTGGGTTTACAAATTCATACTAATGATGCATTCACTCACAAGCTCTCACTTCCTGAGGCATCAATTTTGGCAAACTAAAAATATTTGCCTTCAAGGATGAGAATGAACAGTTTCAAGAATTTCACCTCTTCTTGCTCAACTGAGTGAGCCAAAGGAAGGGGCAGCTGTCGATGACCAGCACTTCTGTTGCGAGTGCTAGTGTGGAAGGCAGCGGCAGCATCAGCATCAATGTCACAGTCAGCCCACTCTGACCGATGCTCCCGTAGAAACCGTATGAGCAGTGCTGGAGGTACATTCTGCATACAGAATCAAAGTCCCAGGTTTTGGAATCAACCCTAACCCTAAACCCTACTCAGAATAGGTGCTGCCAACTAGCTGAAAACTCAATGTGACCAATACCCCTCTCCTGAATGTTGAAAGTCCAGGATATGTGTGGATCTGTGAAAAAAAATTTCCTAGAAACAGAAATCATTGTGCACCAAACCCTGGAACACTGAACTTGTTGGAATTGTGGAGGCTGATACTATCTTGCATGCTACAAGCAAACGCCTGATTATGAGCATTCACAAATCAATGCCCAGATCTTATCAGCACAGATGGGCATGACATATCACACAAAGAAGCTATCAACCTCCAGTATCCCATGGACCTATAGGGATGGGCCTTATGAGTTGGACAAGATCCAAATAATGTGGAACAGAGAGAATATGTGAAGGGTTTAGCAGGGAAGTATGATAGCAACCTGTAAGAGCATGGATGCCTTTGCACACAAGATACCCCCACCAAGAGAGCAGAGAAGCCTGTCAGTGGCCACCTGCCCCAGCATACCTTTGGTGGTGGGTGGTGACTCATTGAGTAACACACTTACATCATCCATGCCATCACTGACTATTGCTGCCCAGCCATCATCTGGAAATCCATTCACTGCCTGGTTGAACCCTCTGCATCAGACCCACCACCCATGGTAACAATGGGCAACAGCAAACAGCATTCATCTTCGAATTTGGTTGGGGGGAATGCTGGAGGTAAATGCTTTCCTGCTGGGCCTTTGTTTTCCAAATCCTGTGAACTGTCTGATTGTGCTGCAGTGAAGATGATGTAGAGACTGTATATAGCATGCTCAAGTTGTTCTCAAATAGGGACTTACCTTGCAAGGCGCTGACTGAGACCCCGCAGCACAGCAGGTTGTTGTCCACTGCGCAGTCCCACAGTATCACTTGCCTCTTGTGTAAGCCGCCGCAAATGCCTCAAAGCCTGCACAAGCCCAACAAACTGTGAGCTTGAAGTGTACAAAACATTCTCTCTTTCGCAGATACCATGTATTTTGATTCTCCAGATAGCAATAATGTACATGAAAATCAAGGAAGGGTGATTTTCATATTGTCAACATCTCACCCCTATTGTTGTCTTTTGTGCAAGGACAGCTGAAGACTCGTAGAGGGGTCGCAGCACCTCTGGGACACTCCATGGCTGCAAATTATCACAAGAGAAGCATTTCCGTTAGCAGCACATGACAGATGCATGCTTTACTTTCTCTCTCATGCCAATCTCCTGGCTAAATAAATCTCAGTAGCAATTTTCAAATGTCTGCATCAATCAGAAGAGTGATTTTCAGTTAGTTCATACTACAAAGCAAAGCAATAGCCAGTCTAGTCAAGAAGGCAGGCATAAGAGGATCCTTTTACAGGCCCGAAACCCTAAACCCTACCTCCAAGTCTAAATGATCAACAATGTGAATAATGCAACCCCCTCCATCGCACTGGCGAATCAAGTAACCACTGGGGAACATCTCTGCCCTCACAAAGGACTGGACAGGAGGCATTGTAGGCCCTCCCTGTGCCCCAGTCAATGATCGTTCACAAATCTGCACAAATGCCATGACTCCATTTAGACACTCGCCAAAGACTGTCAAGTGGACCTCACATCTAGGCTCAATTATGAGTGGTAGTGGTGGTCCAGCAATTGTTGAATTCTCTTTTAGACAAAGTGATCCGGGTGACATGCATCAGACTTTCCTCCTTCCAACTATGTTACACCCAGCACCAGCAAGCCCTGGTGTGGACATCTAGTCTGAATTGAGAAAGATTTTTCATCAACATACCACCAAGTTTCCATCTTCTAGAAGAGTGGTATATCTTAGAGTGCAGAAGTCTCGAGGAGGAGCCAATGTTGTTGGTGCATACATCTGCCATCAAAATATCCAAATTTCAGTTTGCATATGGTGCTCTAGTAATTTACCATTCTAGAAAATGAAAGTTCCGCAAGAATATATATGTATTTTCCAGTTGCTGTGGACAGCTTTTTTTAACAGACAGCGCCATGTTGCTGCTTGCTAGAGGAAAAGAAAATTATTTATGATAAAAGTGGGAGGTGACTGTGGTCATAGGTCACACATAGTCTTGAACTGACCTGTGTGTAAATAAGCTCTACAGTTCCACCATTTCCTGTTGGAAATGAACCCAATATATCTAGATGACGGCAGTCCGGGAGCCATGACTGCCGGTCTTTCAAAATCTCTGCAACCTAGTTGATTAGCACAGTAATGCAACCACAGCTGGTCAGCTCAAAAGATCAGAGCTCTGGAGTGAAAGTCATCTATGAATTTTGGATAAGTATCGATGCATGCATATAAAGGAGTTGAAAAGAACACTTGCACTTCTGCTAGGCAAAATTCTGCAATAGCCCCAGTACTTGATTCAGAAATTGACAATCTGAGTGAGACATTTCATTACCTTGCTGGGCTCTAGCCCCACCAAGCCACAAGCTCTTGCTGCTACTCCCGGACAACCATGAGATATGGAGACAATGCCAATGGCATCCGGACCAGGCTACACCCAAAGAATTCCATTCCCATCTCCGGTTTGAGTTACTAGATGATTTTCAAGTTACAAATTTGACCAGATAGTCAGATAACCCACCATAACCTCTGTACACACAAATATCAACGAACATCAAGATCTTCCATCAAAGAGGATCTGCAAGAACACACCTTCATACCCGGTAACTGAATCCAGTCAATTGCAGTTCCCGTGGCCTTAGCAACAAACTCTGTTACAGTCTCCTCTGCTATTGACAACAGTCTGCCAATCCCAACAGATGCATATTGGACGATCACATGGTTTAATAATACTGCTCATCATCTGATGTGCCAGTTGTGGGAAAGAACTTTGGAATGACCCTCTTGCCAGCAAGAACTACTCCTAGGTTATCCCAGAAACATCAAGTTCTGACAAACCCAAGGGAGAATTCAATCTTTCAAGTGAAAATCTAAGAGCTCACAAGGCCACAAAAATGAAGCAGACAATATTGTGCAAGCTACTGAACAAACCAGGAGTGCAACATTCTAGAGGTGGCTGAAATCCCAATTGGAGAGAAGATTGAGTTACACAGCTCAGGGTTTGACAACTGACCCAGCAGGGCCTGTAGCACGAGGTGACTGTTGAGGAGTGGGCTGTGGTGGCAGACCGACAGTAACCACCGAATCTGAGCTAGTGTCGGTGGAGGCCATAGCAGCCTGCACATGCACCCACACATTCTTGATGATATATCCTGCTGCTGGTGTTGAGCTTTCATTCCCTCCAATTTGCCCACCCCCTATTACCATTAGCCCCCCTTCTTCCTTCATAGGATGCTGGTGCAGCAGCACCTACCACATGTCACAAATTGCAGATTTCCTAATGGTATGGGGATACTGGAATTGAGCCTCAAGATTGTGGTCCTACCCTATAACTCAAGGGTTGGTTACCCTCATGATCAACAGAACTTGATTTTGTCCTCCAGGGAGTTAGTTGTATTGAGTTGCAATACCTGATCTGCTGGGAGTTGATGCTTATTGCTACTAGGTATGGGAGCCACCTGATGCTGCTGCTGCTGCAGTTGCCGCCGCAGGAAGTGATTGTCAAGGGTGAGTTGTGAGGTGTGTTTCGCAAGCCGCTCATTCTCCCCCATCAGAAGTTTGTTCAGTGCTGTCAGCTTTGCGTTCACACTCACCAGCCGAGTTGCTTCTTTTCGCTGCTTCTCCCGACACCTGCAAAAAGTTTTCCATACATTTTTTTTTGGGTGTCAGTCAGGAAACCCCCCTCCCTCCTCTTCCCTCTCCTCTCCCCTCTCTCTCTCTCTCTCCAAGTTCCACTGCAATAATAAGAGGAGGGTTCCTCCAAACAGGACTCCCATCCAATGATCGTCATGACCCAAGTTCAAGTCTTGTGAATTGTTCTCACATTAGGAGAAGATCTCTCACATGATACTCTGACACATTCATAAGCTGCAGCTGCATTAAGAAGAATTGTTCACATCCTGATGACTATAAAAGCTGTGAATGGGAGTGTCTTCTTGTAATAGAATTGCCATGCTGATTCATCAGTACTGGGGATCATTTTGAACAGTTGCAAGGAAAGCAAAAAGTTCTACAAAATGCATGTGTGGAGATGAAGGGAGAAGGAAGCAAAGGAAGATGTGAAAGCAGTTGGGACATTGGAGTAGGGCAATGAAAGACAGAAGGAAGGAAGGAAGGAAGGCTTTGTGCAGCAAGCATCACACCGTCTATTCTGGAACCAGACTTTGATCTGCTTGGGTTCAATGTTGGCAAGGATAGGGCAGTCCTTGATGAGCTGCTGGCGTCTGATAGAGCTGGGCTTGGGGCACTCATGGTACACACGCTCCAAAGCCTCCACTTGCTCATTTGTGTAGCGAACATATTTTCCAGATGCATCCATTCTGAGGAGTCCCTCCACACTCACTCTTCTCACTCACTTGCTTGAAAAATCTGTAACACCCAAAGCAAAGCAACAAATTGAGGGTGATCGATCCACAGTGCATCATGGTTATTTCCTGTTCTTCATGGGTATTATCCTCTCTTTGTTCCTGTTGAAAATTAATGAACTATGGATAACTAAAAAATTGACAATGTTAATGGAATATGACTCTATATTTTAAGTTCATCTACAATTCAGAAAAACTATAAGTATGACAATCTCAATTGTCCTTTTAATTTTGTTTTCATCTACAATCCAGAAAAGAAATATAACTATGATAAAAATTATCCTCCTAGCTGTGCTTTCATGCACTACTCCTACAGTAGTTTGAGAAAACACCCATGTTTTTGTTTGCCTGGGAGCTTTCTTTCTTTAGAGAGTTCTAATAACTTAGAGGAAGACTTCCAGGCAACACACGATTGCTTTCTTTCTTTCTTTCCCAGCTGCAACAAGACACACAATGCTGCAGCCGTCTAGAAGCAGCATAGCACTCCTCCTGCTTCTTCTGAACAGGAATGTCTTTTCCTCAAGTTTCTGTAAGTTGGGAAAATTTGTGCGATCTCTCTCTGGGGGAGGGGTGGGAGTGGACACGATCAAGTCTTTTTGTGAATTATTTACTGAGACACAAACGTATGAATTCTCTTCGTCGTCTTTAGAGAGCCGATGATGAGAGATATGGACTAGATCATGTGAAGAAGTACTGCATACACTCTCAAAGGCCAGCAGCAGCAGCCGCCGCCTTCTGCTCAGGACTTTAGCAGCAGACGTATCCTTGATCGAGCCGATACTATGAGACACAGACCCAAAAAGTGTATGGAAGATTACACAGAAGAAGAAGAAAAAGCCAATCCGAGAGAGACCCCGACAGAGAAAGAGAGGTATCACATCACACCTTATTGGCTTGTTAACAACACACTGATAATACAACAACAGTAGTAGTAGTGTTGTACAACAAGCTCGAGGAACAACGAACAACACCTTGCAGGAGCTCCCTGATCATTTTCTTCTTCCGCACGTATGTATTAAGTAAGCAAGCGACCCAAAAAAAATCAGCAAGAAGAGCAGCAGCAGCGGCGGCTACAATAATAATATAGGAGAAAACCCAAAAACATAGCGCATTTGGTTTTTGAAAAAAAACACACGCACGCACGCGAGCGCGCACACATACACACCCAACACCCACACAAAAACATACGCAAATGGCAACACAAAAGGAAGATACCGCCGCCGCTTCTCAACGCCTAACTCAGGACTTCCTTCTCAACAACAAACAAACAAAATCTCTCTGTGGGTAATCAGCGCATCAGCCGATCATGCTTTTCCACAACTCCCGTAAATCACTCGCTTCCTCCCCGTCTCTTGTCTCTCGGTCTCTCTGTTTTGTCTCCCCTGCTTCCCCGCCCTTCTCTTCTGCCTCCCCTCAAGAGAGAGAGAGAGAAGAGAGAGACGGGCAAATCTGCCCGCTGCTGATCTCTCACACTGGGGGTAGACTGACTGACTGCCCGACTACAAAACGCCAAACCTCTTGGACCTTTACTTACTTTTTTTTACTTTTACTGTAAGTTACTGCGTTGTACTTACAGTATTTCCCCCCCCCCCCCCACCCCCCCCCCCTCACCCCCCTCCCCCCCCACCCTTCCTTCCTCCCCTCTTTCTTTTCCCTTCTTTCTTTATTTTTTTTTTTTTTTTTTTTTTTTTTTTTTTTTTTT
>Ga0116231_10005387_pt1 | contig 25242 bp, 18 predicted proteins | sample S1TSphgellanicum_2_FD_89695 | JGI IMG/M metagenome (GOLD analysis project Ga0116231, IMG submission 89695) | Host-associated microbial communities from peat moss isolated from Minnesota, USA - S1T2_Fd - Sphagnum magellanicum MG | ecosystem: Host-associated > Plants > Peat moss > Unclassified... | reverse complement strand
TTTTCACACATATTCGAATTACATCATGGGTTGAAAGTATGTTGTGCATGTCCATGCATAGCTTTGGATGGTTGGGCTTTGTCCGGTCTCACACTAAAATCAAGACACACAAGCTAGCATAGAGTCTTATCATGGGGCTCTAAAGTGTTAGTTCTTTTTTGAGACCAAAGATTTGAAAGGGCACCACATCGACTAATTAGTATGGAGGTTAACCACAACTATGGCATGACATTATATGCACCAAGCCAAAATGAAGAGGCAAGGGTTCATAAAAAACAAGGTCATGGCACGACTTGTGGTAATGTTGACAAAATTGGTCGGATTCCACACACTGATGTGATCTCACTTACCTTTGAAGGGGATGATGGTGATGATGTTTGGTGGGTGTGAAACCAACATCATCCTAGTGTTACTTACAATATCCATTCCCCTTTCATCGAGTATGCAAATTGCATTTGTGAATGGGCATTGCGAAACAACTTTTGCAAGCATCAAATTGTTGTTCTATTGATGTGTACCGACCTTACAACAAAGAATATCATTGAGTATTGCAACACATATTATGGAACTCATCATGGTGGTTTGAAATGCATGTTTGTTGACTTGGCATACTTACAATTGGATGACAGAGCATCCAACGATGAGGATTACAATCAAGATCTGGTCGATGTGGTTGGCGTTGTTGACATTGGGGGGCTTATGGCCATGGATGAGGATAATTGTTTGGACAATGTCAATGTGCCAAAAGGTTCATCCACACCCATGGATCGAGCCCTAACCCGTTTGCATGAAACAATGGCTGAGATCATTGCGGAGTGTACCACAGGTGCAAGCATCGAATTGTGCGACCATGCAACATCATTTCTTTGAAGAGTTGGATCAAACATTTGCCACCTTTGTTTGGCTCGAATCAACAAAACCATGCACCCAAGAATGGTATTTTGCTGGGTGGATGATGGCTTTGGGAATTCCATCAACTGGATGAAGGATTAGCATGAAACAATGATGGAACACTTAGATACCCGTAAAAAGAGGACTAGGGAATAAAGAAAGGTTTGTCACTTGTACCCATATTTGGATTTAATATATGTGTGAGTCAATTTCATTTATATTTAACCCTTTACAGTTTTCACCAAATCAAATTGAATTAAGCACAATTTGCATTGGAAAAAAAACTCCAATGCATGCATTAAAGTAATATCCAAATGATTTGGTAACCAATATGTGTCAATGAATAATTGTTAATCATAATTAGATGTGATTAAATATGAAATTTGAAACTCCAAATAATGCACAAAATAATGAAAGTTTTGTATTTGCATAGATATAGTTCAATTGTAATACCCAACATTGTGTAATCCAAAAACATGCAATACCCCTTTTCCAGTATCCAAAAAATGCTTTGGGGCCAATCAACCATATTTGGACACTATGAAGGGTATTGCATAACCAAACCAAAACCTAAATGGATAACATATTTGTATTGGGTTACTATGTATAACACCATGTGCTAATTCATTTTGGCCTACGTTATCAAAAGGGTATTGTTCATGACCAAAAGGATGGAGTGAAAGTACAATACCCCTTTCAATGTATCCTGAAAATGCCTTGGGGTTAATCACATATATTATGACAATTAGCGGGGTATTGCATAACCCTACCAAAAACCTAGAAGGAAATCAATACCTTAATTGGCGTATTCTATAAAATGCCATGGGTTAAGTCATTTACCGCCTAAGCTATCCGAGGGGTATTGTTCATGACTAGAAGGATGGAATTAAATTGCAATACCTTTGTCCAGTATCCCATAAATGTTTTAGGGTCAATCACATATCTTTCTACATTATGTGAGGTATTGCATAATCCTACCAAAACTTAAAGGGAAATTATTTTCCACCTAAACTATTCGATGGGTATTGCTCATGGCCAGAAGGATGGAGTTAAATTGCAATACCCTTGTCTGGTATCGCAAAAATGCTTTTGGGTCAATCAAATATCTTCTTACATTATTTGGGGTATTGCATAACCCTACCAAAACCTATCCAAAATACAATTTATTAATGATGTATATTTAATTAATGCATGTAATCAAATGTTTATTTTATGTAAATTGAAACTTAGGAAATAACATATCAAATAATGGCACTAATGATCATTAATTGTCAGACTTTAATTTGTATTAAATATATTAAAATATGTATTTTCTTCATCTTTTGTTAAACCTAAAACACATGTGAAGTTTATTTGAATAAATGAATGATTTTTTTATGATTCGAAAAAATATAAATGGTGCACGATCTATCATTTTTTAGTTTTGAAAATATTTTCATTGAAATCATGATATAATTAATGAATTAATATGTGAAATTATAAATTTTTTTACATTTTTAAAGATATAGTATTTGCGTAATTATTTTAACTTAGTAATATATTAATTAAACATTATAGTTTAAAGTCGTTTTCAACATCATAATAATTCACTAATGGACCAATGCAAATTGGAATGAAGGTATTGCAAAACTAGCTACATTGATGAACAAAGTTTATAAATATAATTGTAATACCCTCATTGTGTTTTCATAATGTCATTAACCATGAAATATATTGAGTTTTTTTTTCATACTTAATCCATGTTCAATATATCATGCGAAATTGCAAAATTGGTCACATTGATGGTATTGAGCAAAATGTTGAAGTGTAAATGCAATTTGTTCATTACTTTATTGATAAGTCCATTGACAATGAGGTTCATAAGAATAAAATTTTAAAAATCTTTACTTAATTAAATCGTGTGAATTTATTAAATTTGTTGAATTTTTAAATATATAATATTTTAATAAAAAATTTATGTTAAAGTTTTTCAGTAAACATTAAATATAGTGGAAAAACATTTTCAAACTCATAAATGGACCAATGCAAAATTGTTGGTATATGTACATGAAAATAAAACAATATTGGCCACATTGATGCTATAAGATTTATTCAACAAAGTTTTGATGTGTATTTGCAATACCTTCATTTGTATCATGGTTTGGGATATTGTCACAATATGGTGTAGGTATTGTATTCCTTTTAGGTTTGGTAGGGTTATGCATTATCCCTCCATGTTTCATGGTGAATGTAAATATCTCTAGATGATGCAGGTATTGCATTTAAACTCCATATTTTTGTTCAAGTAAAACATTTTACCATCAATCTGAAAAACTTTGCATTATCCTCATTTACTTGAATCAATATGTCTGGCATGATATAGTGAGCATGGAATAAGTATTTAAAAAAAAAACTTTTGTTTCATGGTTTACGATATTATCATAAAATAATGTGGGTATCATTGCATTCCTTCTAGGTTTTGTTAGGTCTATGCAATACCCTTCCAAATTCCAAAAGATATGTTATGGAGTCCAAAGGTTTTATGGGATATCCAAAGAGGAGTATTGTATGTGAATTGAATACTTTTGGGGATAAGCATTACCCCTCCGATAGCCCAAACCAAAATAATTGAACCCATGCTGTTTGCAGATTACCCCAAATAGGGTAATGCTTTCTTGGTAGGTTTAAGTAATACCCCTCCAGGTTTCAATAAATATGTGATGGAACCCAAAAGAATTTTTATATACCTTAAGAGAGGTAATGCACACCCATTGAGTAATTATGGGCACAAGGAATACCCCGAGCCAATAGCTTGGAGTAAAATAATTTAATCCATATTGTTTATAGAATATCCTCATGAAGGTATTGCATTCCTTTTAGGTTTTCTTAAGGTTTTGTAATACCCTTTTAGGACTCTTTAAATATGTTACGGACCCCAAAGGATTTATAATATACCCTAATAGGGGTATTGCATGTGCATTGAATAATTTTAGACACAAGAAATACCCTTCCAAAAGCCTGGACCAATATAATTCAAACCACGGTGTTTACAAAATACCCTCATGAGGGCATTACTTTCTTTTTTAGGTTTTGTTAAGGTTATGTAATACCCCTCCAAGACCTTTGAAATATGTTATGGAGCCCAAAGGATTTTTAATGTACTCTAATAGGGGTGTTACATGTGCATTGAATAATTTTAGGCATAAGTAATACCCCTCCAATAGCCTAGACCAAAATAATTCAATCAATGGTGTTTACAAAATACCCTCATGAAGGTATTTCTTTCCATTTTAGGTTTGAACTTCTATTTTTTTGAAGTAAAGAAAGATTTGTTGGTTTGACTATAAGATTAAAATCATTGTTTTGTTTTTCAAGCATACATATAAAAATATGTGAAAATGTATTTTTGACTATTAACATAGGATGGTGCAAAATGAATGTAAAATGCCTTAATAAAAAAAAACATGGGTGACATGTGTTACAAAAATGTGCAAAAAATGCCCAAGTCCAAAACAACCCTAGCTTAAAATGGGGAACATGTCATAATGGTTGCCTTAAAAATAAATTGCTACCTTAAATCTTGAAAACCAAAACAACACCCTAATCAAAACTCAAATAAAATATGGGCTATCTATATCACTACTAGAGGGGGATGGGATCCCATTGGCCTTCCTGTATCGCACTAATGCAACTTCTACATCATGGGTGTGCCATTGCATAAAAACCTTGCGATTAACCAATGTTGTGTCAACAACATCAGCCACAAACACCTCCTTGGTGATGCTTCAAACCCTGAAACAAAAAACATAATACAATAAGTATTGTATATGAATTTTAAAACCTAGAATTCAAATAAAATTCAATATGGCATTGTTAGAAACTTATCAACCATGAATCATTTTTGAATCATTATATTGCTTTCGAGTATATGGGCATCCAAACTTGTCTGGCTCCATGGTAACATTGTGACACACTTGCAAATGCCGCACCAAGTTGTATTTGGCCGTATAGTATGCATCGCACCCATCAACATTACAAGCGAATTTGGGCCCATCCTTTGCCTAGTGCACACCCTCTATGGCAACTGGGAAACGGGCAACCACATCTGAAACCAAAAAAACAAAAACATAAAACCTAATGTGAAAATTAGTAACCTGGATGAAGGTTATGCCCTACAGGATGAAGGTATTACATAGAAATATATAAAAAAAGAAAAACATAGGATGAGGGTGTTGCTAAATTCTAGAGTTAAAATTTGCATAAAAGAAGCAAACCTTAAAAATAATTATATGTTTTACAAAGCCTAAAGGTATTGCCTACAATCTTAAACCAAAAAAAAATGCCCCGCCCACCTTTTCAATGGAGAAGCAAGGTAGGGCAGGCAAAGGTTTAAGGACCACAAGTAAGGAAGGTATTGTAATCACAAATTTCACAAAAGAAAACCCCACCCATCCTTTCAATTAAAGAGGATGGGTGGGGCAATTAATTATAATAAATAAGGTATAACATTTCACCTCCATCAATTTGAGCTCGAAGATCAACATCAACATTTGCATTTTTTTGCCCAGGAACTATAATTTCTTGGTCCTCTATCATGTCAATAACCCTTTGCTATTCAACTTCAATTCTCTTAACATTTGCAATAGCAGATGTTTCCTCAACCTCAACATTAGCTTGCACTCCCTCCTCAATATTCCCATTTGGAGCCAATGTAATTGCATCTTTCATTTGTTGTTCAATCACCCCAACCTTTACATCTCCTTTTTCATGACACCTCCAATGCCATGTGCAAACTCAGCTTTAGCTTGTTGATCTCCTACACCATTTCTTGTTTTCATTCAAATGTGCATCTAATAAAATGCCCAAAATGCCCAAAACAAAATGGGCACACTAGTTGATTAATTTCTAACTTTATTACTAACATTAAGAAACAAAAAAAAACCCAAAGGAGCTACACAAGACTTGTCTTAGTTTTACTTGTAGGTAGAAAAAAAAAAAAAAAAAAACTAAGATGACAAGCACGGCGCTCGTTGTCCAAGTTTTAGAGCTTCCAAACCAAAAAAATTAGGATGATGAGTTGTGTTCATCATTTTGGTCTTACACGTTGCACAAATTTTAAAAAACCACCATGGCAAATGTAGTGTTTGTTGTCATGGTTTCAGAGCTTATAACACACAAAAATAATTAGGACAATGAGTTGCACTCATTGTCTTGGTCTTACAAGCTACCGAAATAAAAAAAACCCACAATGATGAACATGGCGTTCATGGTGGTGGTTTCAAAGCATGGAACTACAACATAAAAAAAGACTAGCATGACGAGCACTACTTATTGTTTTGGTCTTATAGGCTAAGTGATAAAAAAAAGACCACTGCAACAATTGCGACTTGTTGTCGTGGTTTCAAAGCTTGCTACACAGAAAAAAACCAAGATGAAGAGCATGCGTTCATCATCTTGGTCTAATAGCTGAACAAAAGATAAAACACCATGACAATGAATGTAACTTGTCATGGTGGTTTTAAAACTTGTAACACACGAAAAACCACAATGATGAGTGTGGCGCTTGTTGTTGTGGTTTCAAAATGTACAACACAAAAAAAACTAGGATAATGAGCTGCATTTGTTGTTTTGGGCTTAAAGTCTAAGCAATAAAAACAAAACCACCATGACAAGCATGGCTCGTTATTGTGGTTTCAAAGCCTGCAATATAAAAAACAGACCAGGATGATGAATGTAGCTCATTATCTTGGTCTTACAAGCTAAATAATAGAAAAAAAACCACAACAATGAGCACGACTTTCTTTATTTTGGTTCAAACTACCAACTCATTATCGTGGTTTCAGAGCTTGCAACACAAAAAAAGAACAGGATGACAAGCCTACATTCATCATCTTAATCTTATAGCCTGAATAATAGAGGAAACACCACAATGACAAGCATGGTTCGTTCTTGTGGTTTTAGAGTGAAACTCATCATCTTGGTTTTGGATGTAGATACAATGAAAAAAACCTAGGATGATGAGCTATAGCTCATTGTCTTGGTTTTGGAAGCAAAAAAATAAAAATAAAATAAAATAAAAATTGCTTTCAAAGTGAAGGCTTTGCTTGATGTTTCATGCCCCAAGCTGCACAAGCTTTCCAAGTTCCCCAAGCTCCACAAGTTCCACAAACTCTCCACAAGCTCCAAATGTTTTCCATCAAGGTCTTTACGGTTCTAAAGTTTTGGGTAGGGGAGCGCAAATGGGTGGTGGGGTAGTTAGGAGGAGGTAGATGGGTTGGGTGGTGGAAAGGAGGTAGGTAGGTTGGAGGAGTAGGTAGGAGTTCCTAGAAAGAAATTTGGGTTCAAGGATGGAGAGACCAAAAAAAAAACTAGAGAAAAAAAAGGCTCAGGAAAAAAAATGAAAGCAAGGAAAAAAAAAACTAGTGACCAAATAAATTGACCCCTAGTTTCGCCCCATTCATGAAATCCCAAAATAAGATTTTTAGGATGGTGCATTGATGGGTGCTGGGTCATTCAAGCCATAATCTTTCATCCCCAAGTATATCCGTTGGGGTTAATTGACCATCCCATTGAAAAGTTCCTCCCACTTATTGCCATCCGTGATGGATGAAGCAAGTGGATGAAGCTCCCCACCTGCTTTGGAGTAATGGGGAAGGCCAACTCTCATTATTTATTTTTGATAATCATTATTTGTTTTGGATCCTCCTTTTATGGAACTTGTTTCAAATACTTGTTTGTTTTTCTAAAAAAATTTAAATTAATTTTTTTCTCCTAGTTGTCATCAAACATAGTGGGACCCATCATTAACATCTTTTAATTTAGTTTTATGATTTTGTCGTGTTGTTTGTGATTTTGGTTTCATTTTTCATTTTTTCTTAATTTGTGGCTTAGAGCTTGTTGTTTGATGTTGCCATCTCCAAAGCTTGGTCATCATTTCTAGAATTTCCCTCTCCACCTCCTTTAAATGTGTAATGGGGAAGGGAACTCATCATTATTTATTTTTTGCAATCACTATTTATTTTGGAAACTTTTTTTTTAATAGAACCTTGTCCTCTTTACAATTTGCACCCTCTCTGTATAAAACCATGTCCCAAATATTTTTCCCTTCCCTTAAATAGTCATCCCTTAAAGCACCCATGACATTATGGGCCATTCTCCATTAAGGGTGCACCTATATGAAGGTGTTTAGGGTAGTTAAATGTTTTAAGCTACAATAATAAATAGGGAGAGATGGTTAGGGTTGAAGGTTTGAGGTTTGGGGTCATAATGGATTGGAACCTCCATTTTAAAGTAGGACATTTGGAATGAAAAACCAAACCTTTGAAGTAACGCAAACCACTAAGGTTTATTTTATCTTCTAAATTAAATAAAAGGAGGTCCACATAGATATTGCATGATTGTATCGGCAAATTTGCTTATTGTAATATATATCATAATGAGAACATAAATATTGCAATCTTTATAAAAAACACAATTCATGGTAATGTATATAAAAAACAAGGACATTATGGCCTCTACATTCAAGGTATATATATTCATCATAAGCATTGCACAATATGTTATTATTTGAAAATTGGTGATTAAGAGTTTAAGTCCTACACATATTGGTACATATTATGGTTCTTTACAAGAAAAATTTGTTCAAAATGTGGCTTCTATTATTTTTTGTAGGAAATCATGCATGTGGTTTGGGCACATGGTGGATGTCATGTCCACTTGGATACCATGGGCAAGCATGGATGAATACATCGATAAAATCAAGAACAACAATGATGCACCTTGCCAATGGGTCATATGGTGATTTGATCCACCATAAAAGAAACAAAGGTCAAATATCCATAAGCATATGGGTCATACTTGGCAAGTATTGGCATATATTTTTCACATTGATTGATGATGCATTCAATTTATGAAATGAAGGTCTAAACTTTTTAGTGTGTTTGTCAATATTAATGTAACTTTGGTCCATAGGATTAATATCATGATGAATTACATCATAAATCAAAGAAATGTGGTTACATTGCAAAGTTTTTAGTGAAGAGGTTGTTGAAATATCTAGATGTTGCGGATATTACATGGTACAACATGGATTAGACATGTGAGGAAGACACATTAGCCCATGGACATTAGTAGAAAAAACTAAAATCCCTTTAGTAAAGTTAGACAAGTCGCATATGACAATTGACACAAGTGTCATGGATTGTGGATGTAAAAAAAAGTCAAGGAAATACAATTTCAATATTTGATAATTTTAGTTAATTAATTAATTTTTTATTGTTTAATTTAAGGTGAATAAGGGGTCCATTCACAATTGGGGTACCAAAAGTGAGTGTCTAACTGAAAAAGGATTGTAAAGGACAACTTTGGATTTTTGTTTATCTTACATTATTATAATTGTAGTGGATTATTGTATGCCAATAGATAAAATGATGTCTTCTTAAATTAGTAAAAATATTTAAAAGTAGTTTGGATACTATGTTAATGTCATTTTGAGTCTTGTAAACTAAAGGAATCAAGTATTTAAAGTATTTTTAAAAAAAAGTAATCAAAAGGAAGGCATAAAATCATATAATTGATTTCAAATTTTTAATACAACAAAAACATCCCCCCTTCTAAGAAAACACATGTTCATTGGATGAACTTGATGAAAAACCAAATCACTCAAAAATTTCAAAGTTTTGAAATTTTGAAGAAAAAGATTGCAAGGCAAAGGATTCATTTTTTAAACCATTTGATAAAAAAATTATGTTCAATGGGATCAAAATGTCTAACTTTAGATGTAGGTCACATGTGTAGGAAATAAACATGTCAAAAAACATGTTTGGTTGTCCATTGAAACTCACTTTGGGACTTTTTGTATTTTTGGCAATAAACTAAAATATTCATACACGATTATATATGATTGTGAAAAATCACCATTAACACACGAGGGTAAAAGCACATTAGGGTGTCACAATTTCAACAGATTAAAGTCCCTTTTCAAAGTCCTTTTCTATGTAGTTGAAAATTAACTTAAAATATGAATATTTAGATGATATTGAAAGTAATATTTTTTTCCATTTTCAATTTCAAATCATAATGGTATAAGACATAAAAAAATAACAAAATAATTTTTTAAAAAAGAATTATTTTAAAATGTTTAAAAAGGTTTTAAAAATAATTACAAGTTTTAAGATTTTAAAAAGTCCATAAAATAATAAATTAAAATCACATTCTATTCACTCAATAGATCTTTAGTTTTTAAAACATAATTCATTTAATATCCCAAAGTTTCAAACACATAAGATTAACACATTGTAAAATAAAAGTCCATATCCATGAATTTTTCAAGTGTGACAAAAAGTGTAGGGAAAATTCAAAAGTCCATTACTTATTAGCTATCCATGATTTTGATTTGATTTGTTCATTTTTGGAAGGTTGATTATGATAATTTTAAATAAGTGAGCCCCTTTTTTTATTATTTCAATGAATTTTATTTTATTTATTTTCTTGTATCTAAAGAATACATGAAAAATTGTCATTGTGACGTCCATATATAGTCATCGTAATGTGCAAACACCCATGAATTATCTTTTATTGGATTATTCAATTTTTATCACTTAGGTTTGTTTCATGTAAATGTTATTTGTAAAAAATAGTTTTGAAAAGTCCTTAAGATTTTTTTTTCCTTTCTTGGTATGCCAATCATGAATGGACCCCTAGGATGTTAACACATGGATAGGTAAGGAGGGTCTAAGGCTATAGAAGTAAGTAAGTAGGTTTAGGTTAATCAATAGGTTTCAAAAACTCATATTTTATTTTGGGATTTAACTTTTAGGATTGAACTTCTTTTATTGGTTCATCTTTTGAATGACATTTTCACTTTCAAGACTTCTAGTGCACCTATTTATATACTACACATGAAAGGAATGGAAGGCAAAAAAATGAAACAAACATCGTAATTGCAAGTCTCACCAACTTAATCACAAATTATTTGCAACTACATCTTAGTACCCATACTATATTAACCTAATTTACCTACTAACTATATCAATTATTATAAGTAATAAAAGTTAATATATAATAATATTTTATTATTATTATTACTAATATTCACTTATTATAACTATTATTAGTTATAATAATTCATGACTTAATATTAAAATTTAATAATCATAATAAGACTATATTAAATTATTATTGTAGCAAGTGGCTAACTTAGACTAGCAATTTTGTCATTATTATTTTTCTTACTATTTCATTTGTTATAGCTACTAATATTATCAATTTTCATATTCAAATTAAAAATTCAAATTCAAATAATGTTTTTAAAAAATAATGAAATAAGAAATTTCAAATTAATATAAGAATTTTCAAATTCAAATAATTTTTTAAATGATTGCAAAAACAATTTTCAGAATTGAAATATAGATTTTCAGATCAAGTAAAGTTTTTGTATATAAAAAAAAATCTCAAAATTGAAATAATAATTTTCAGATTCAAATATTTTTTTTTCAACTTCAAATAATTCAATTTTTTTTGAAAAAGCAAGTTTCATATTCAAATAAGAATTTTCAGAATTGAAAATTTAAAAATAAACTCCAAATAATTATATTTAGAATTGAAATAACAATTTTTCATATTTAAATATAGTTTCTAGAATTGAAATAGAAAATTTCAGATTTAATATATGAACAATACACATACATATGCATAATTAATATATGCAGAAATATTTATTTATCATACATATAACTTCAATAGATACATAAAAATATACATCAAAGTCACCGTAGAATATTTTTAAGGTGTGATTAATTTGATTAGTATTGCGACTAATGGGACATATAAGCCTATTAATGGATGAAAATAGACTTGTAAACCATTCAATCATTGTGATGAAGTTTTCAATAGTTGTAACATAGTTGTAAAAATGACCAAAATAGTTGAAATTTGATCTTAAAGTTGCAAATACTCCCAAACTTAGTCGTAAGCAACTACAAGTTGCATGTAATCACAAACAAGTGATTACATTTTGGCTTACTTCTATTAGTGGGAGCATTTGATATGGATTCAATTTCACATAAGTCTTTCCAAGCTCCACACATTTCCAAGCATCTTAAGGAATGGGTTGAGGAGGGATTGGATAGGGGTCTTACCATAAATTCTTTTAATGAAGAACACCAAAACTTGTGGTTCTTGGAATTGAGGCTTAAAGAGATGAATATTTGAACATGAAATTCATTCAATACCATGAGAACAAAATGAGGAGGGGAACTTGCAAGCAACACGACAATGATATGACAAGTGTCCATATGTGGGTTTTGGACAACCCACATATTGTTTTCTTTTGGCAAAAAGAAGATTGAAGGTTGAACATTGCTTTCACCATTGGCATTCAAACTCTAATGCAAGTGGTTTGGATGTTAAAGTTTAGACACAATAGAGCACTTTCCATGGATGTTATCTTTGGCACCCATGTCCAAAGGTATCATTTGTTCACAATTATTGTGTTTGATCACAATTGGCAAGGTTTACTTGTGTCATGGGTTATCACAAACTAGCAAATTGAAGCCAATTTGATTCAATGGTTGTTACCATTGAAAAAATGGCTTTTAAATAAAAACCCCACTTAGAGGCCATCATGTTTCATTGTTGTTAAGGCCACTCAATGAATTCCCAAGTTTTTGGTACTTAAATGAAGTAGGAGTAGAAATTGAACATTTCAATTCTATAACATTGAGTGATAAATGGTCACAAAAGGTTAAAGAAAACCAATAGTGTAAATAACCTACAAGTTTCTATCATGTAACACTTTAGACTGGCAAAAAACAACCACTTCAAATATAAAACACAATCATAAACATACAAGTGGAAAAGATGTTGTCAAGTGTAATGTAAAATGAAAATAGACTTTATTGAGGTACCAACATGTTATAGTTCAAAACAAAAAAAAAAGCTAATTATTCTATATTAATTTTTCCTTTTAACTTTATATTTTAAACTACTAATTTGTGATTTCTCTTTTTATTTCATTACTTTCTTTCCATTTATTATTTTTCCACTTTCTTCATTTTTTACATTTTTATCAAGTAGGATCAATATGAATCATAGAATAGAAAATAAATATGTAAAAACAAATTGACCCAACACAACTTTTTTGGCCGATGTGCTAACAAATCTTGGACCCACCTTTTATTTTTGAAATATTTTTAAACTTGAGAAAAAATTGTGTAAGAAAATTCAACCAATCACAATTTTTTTGGACAATGGGTTAACAAGTTTTGCACCCACCTTCAAAAATATTTTGAAAAAAATCATAACACAATTTGTCGACCAATGGTGGCTTTTTCAATTCATGATTTAACAAATGTCTAATTCATTTATAGAAATAGTTATAAAAGAAAATTGAGTTTGGACCATCAAAATTTGAACAATCATGATTTTTTAAACTCATGGTTTAATGGGCTTGTTGTCAAGTTGTTAGGTTCATTTCAAATAGGTGAACCTAACAGCAAGCCCATTAGATCATCAAACATTATAAATCCATAGTGCATTTAATGTTGGTTTTTCATTCATTTACATTTCCATGGTCTAGGTTATCCTTCAATCTTATTTTAAATGACTTTTCTTCTAATCATAAATTTTTTATTTTGATGATCATGGGCTTTTAAACTCTATTATAAAATAGGCTTCAATATGTGTCCCCTTCAATATGTGGTCAAACAAAAGAAAATTGGATGAAAAAGAGTGTTAATCAATTTTCTTTAGATTGGTTTTATTCAGGTACAATTTACTTTTTCTTTTACTAAATAGATATTGGTTATATTTTACTAGTTAGAACATATTTTGAATTTTGATTAAGTCATTTTTAGAGGTATAACAAGTCTGAATTATCATTCTTTGTAACACTTTGTGATGATCATATATATATTTTGAGGATATTTGCATTGTAATTAGTAAGGAATTATGTTGTAAATGAAAGATACATAAAATTTTAGAAGTAAGAAAGAACTTGATTGATTTTTCTTTGTAAATGTTGTTTTGAATTTTATTTTTCTTGAAACTTTTTTGACTATATGAAAAAGTACATATTTGAATAACAAAAGACAAATTTAAAGTTAATTAGAATAAAAAAAACCTGAAATGTGTTTTTTTGTGCAAACTACATAAGAAAGTAACATAATAATACAAATTCAGTAATAATTAAAAGAATGAAAAATGGGTGGTGCATGATGGAATGAAAAGTATAGAATGGTTGAAAATGTCCAAAATCCACTAGATTGGAGGCCCCCATTCCTCTTGGAAAACAAGTGGAATGTGTGCTGGTTTGGGGGTGTAGGTTCTATAGTAGTGTGATGTGACAAGGCTAACACTAATAACCTTCAGAACAAATGAGATTTAATGTATATTGGAATGAATAACTCAAGAAACAACTTGATTATGAATAAGTTACAACAGTTAGTTTGAATTGCTTATTCAAGGTGAAGTGGGTAAATCTTTGTTCAAAACTAGTTAGCCAATTTCTTTATACATAATAGAAGTTTGACAATAGTCAAACCTTAAAAACTAGTGTTTGGAACAAGGACATTGGAATAAATCTATGGTTATTTTATGAATCTTTTGGTGTTTGTCATTCTAGAGTTGTAAACAAGGAGTTAGCTCCAAGGATAAAATTATATCTTTTGATGATTAACTTGCAGATAACATTACGTAAGCTAATGTGTGGAAGTTTAATGATTTTGTTGTTCCACATGGTTGTTGTGCATTAGTGCAATTATTCAATCAATGTATTAGAAAGAACATTTGGTCAATGTTAACAATAAGATTCAGCACACCATATTGAATGTTGGCCAAGGAGCCAAAGCTAATTGGTGGAACATTATGTTCACCCAATTTGCTATTAAACTTCAATGTCGGACCACACATCAAACATAGGTTGCCAAAGGTTAGGTAGTAAAGATGAAGAAGGTTGATATGTTTTATGTGGGTTTTGTTTTTGATGTTCGATAACAAAAATTATTGGTTTTTTGGCAATGTTACATGGGAATATAATACTATCCATGTTCATTAGCTACAAATTAGCTCCAAGGATAAAATTATATCTCTTGATGATTAACTTGCAAATAACATTAAGTAAGCTAATGTGTGGAAGTTTAGTGATTTTGTTGTTCCACATGGTTGTTGTGCATTAGTGCAATTATTCAATCAATGTATTAGAAATTATGGTAACAAAAATTATGGTTTTTTTTGGCAATGTTACATGGGAATATAATACTATCCATGTTCATTAGCTACAAATTCACTCAACCCCACTAAAGGTGTAGTAAATGGGTTTATTCATGGTTGGGGTTCCAAGGAGTGTAAGGAGTGTTTAATTGAAAAAGAACAACAAAGGAAAATTTCAGGTTTTCATAATGTTTAGTATATTACAACTATGGTGCATTATTATGTTTCTACTATTAAAGTATTGAGAAAAGAACCTAAATTGAAAAAAATCCATTAATTATTGGATGTTGTATAAGAGTCCTTTTGAATCTTTGATTGATTTATAACCAATTGTCCATATTATGGTTTTTTATAAATGAATGCAAAAGGAATGTATAAAATGGTGCAATTGATTCCAGGGTGAAGTCATGTTAATAGGAGCCAAAACTGATCGTAATCATTACTTAATTCTATGTTTTTTACACCAAAAAAATTTAAAAAGAATTTTAATTTGAAAATAAGTTAACTTTTCTGCACATTATCAAATCTAATATCTTATTCTATAAATGTTTAAATATGAAATTATTTCATTAACATTTGGACTTTCAAAAGTGTAAAAAAACTTGTGACCATTGCTTTAGTACTAAAATGACTTGTATGGAAAACTTTGAAAATGACATATTGTTGACAAATTTTTAACACAAACCTGAACAAAATAATACAAAGAAATTTTAAGGGATTTTAAAAGATTTTTTTGAAGATTTTTTGGAGAATATTCCAAGAATATCCCTCCAAAAGTAATCACCTAAGGGGGCACTAGTGATTCCTATTAGCCCATTTGCACCCTTCAAAGTTTTTGTACAAGAAAATCATGCTTCCCTTTATGCAACTACATGTTCATTAGGTTAAATTGGTGAAAAGTAAATCATATGAAAATTTCAAAGTTTTTCGAAATAAAGAACTACACAAGGGAAATGATTTCTATATTAAGTCATTTGGTTAATTTTTGCATTCATTAGGTTCAAAATTTTAAACTTTAGATGCAAGTCACATTGTAAGAAATAATCATGTGAAAAAACATGTTTAGTTGATTTTAAAACCCATTTTGACATTTTTTGCATTTTTGCTTGTAAACTAAAATATTCATGCACAATAATGTACAAATGTAAAAAATCACCATCACTGCATGAATTTCTTATCTTGGACTATTAATCAATTTTTTTAATTTTATATTTGTTTCATGTAAACATTGTTATTTGTAGAAAGTAGCCTTTAAAAAATCATGCAGTTTTTTTTCCTTTTTTTGGTGCCCCAAAAATGAATGGACCCAAATGGAGCAAAAGTTCAATGAACATAATTGAGCAAATTTGTTTAGATAGATCTATGGACAAACTTGGTCAAATATGAATTCACCCATATGTCATTGCGTTAAGAGCAAATCAATATTTCTTTCACAACTTGAAGAGCTTGACGAGCAAAAGGAGGCAACCCAAATATAACCACACAAAAATGAAATATTCCTATTTTCACAAATCAAATCCAATAGAGACACACTTCCTAAATTTAAAATACTTTTGCTATTTAAACCAAGATTTCGCACTTTCAAATCTTGGGATGGTCACCACATGGGAATGGGATATTTTATTATCTTCATTTTTTTTGTTGATTGTGTTACAATCTTCCTACATTTCAATGTAGTTTTATGCCAGTTGGAAATTTTTATATGGTTTTAATTTCACTTATTCTATTTATTTCTTATGCTAATTCTAATATCTACAATATAAGTATGTGTTTTTTCAATGAAAACTTAAAATAGAACAACAAAAACTTTGTCAAAAAAAAATAGTGAAGCTCAAGAATTAACTTTAAAAGTAAGAATAAAAATGGTCTTCAATCTCTATTCTCAAATTTTTTCTTGTTCTGAAAGACAAATAAACTAATTCAAAATTCCAATGTTCTTAACCATTATTTAATTACCAAAAAGTAATTGGCAAAGGTTTAGTATTTAATCAAGAATTTAAAAAAATGATAGATTTTAAACAAAAATAAATAATAAATGAAGAAAAAAAATTGGTTAACAATTGTGTTCATAATTATTGCAAGATTATTAAAGACAATGATGCAAACATAATATGAGATGACGTTTTGGTTATAAAACATATATTTATACCCTAAAAGAAAACTAGGTTTTTGTAATTAATAAATTTGTGACTACTTCCAACTATTTGTCATTTGTGACTATCATTGATTATTTCTACAACTATTATTTGCATTAGGTGGCGATTGTAATTATGTTGCAATTACCTTGCGACTAATGTTTTTTTCATTCTTCCATTTGGACAACTTTGAACATGGTTTTCATCCAAGAAAACCTATCTATGTCTTGTTGCTTGTAAATGTGATATAATGAGTTGCAACCCTATGTGTATTCATAGTGTATTTTGTGTATTTTAAGGTGTATAGGTTTATAATGGTGTATTAACAAATTTTACTCATTACTATATGGGCGCATACTAAGATGTACATGTGAATATGATAGGTTATGTATAATGCTTGTAATCTAGCATTATTGTGAAATCAATATAATTATATAAATTATACATTAATTATAGTAACTATATTATTTATAATTGAAGTAAGTAATTCATATTTTAGATTTTTATTTTAAATTATGATTAAAAATATTCATAGTACTTTTATTGTAAAAAGATTATTTGAAGCAATTATTGTAATTATAGTAAATATATTAAGTAATTTTATTAATTAATCATAATCACAACTTTTAAATGAAAGTATTATTATAAGAAAAAATTCTACACTAATTATTAACATTTTTCAATAATAAAATTTAATTATACTAAACTAATTTTAATGATTCTATTAATACAGTAATTATAGAAGTGGCATATTGTATAATTAAGATTAATTATTCATAACTTATAACTTATAGTTTTTAGTTTATAAAATTAGTTAAAACTCTTATAGTAATGTTAATGGAATAGAATAACTAATGCACTTACTATAATTCCAGGATTATATTATTGTAAAAAAAAATATTAATTTATATTTAAAAATATTACAAATTAAAAAGAATCACAATCAGTCTATTGCAATTATAATAATTGAATTAAAATAAGTTATTTTATTTATAAGTAGTATCAACTTATTTGAAAAAATAAATGTTATTATAACATAAAATTTGGAACTAAAATTTAATAGTTTTAGTAACAAAAAATTATTATATTAATAGAACCATTATATCTTAATACAATAAATACATATTAATTATGTGATTTATAATTTAACTTTGTATTCATAAATGAAAACTTATAACTTATAATTAACAAATACATTGCAAATAAGATAATAATCATCATGTAATTTTCAAATTTGATTTAATTATTTTACATAAAAATAATCAAGTATACTGAATTATTGTATCTATTTTTTTATAATTGCATATTTAAAATAAATAATGATTCTTACTACATGCATTTTACGGTAATAATTACTTATTCTAGAAAAATAGATATTAATTCATGTAATTAATGTGTAATTACTATAAACCAATTCTAAATAATGAGTTTATATGTTAATTAAGGTAGTTTTTAAATTTATAATGGAACTTATTTATTCAGAATTTAGAACTTAAAGTATTCATTTTTTATAGTTAGTTATATATGATAAGTAATTGTTATTACATCATAAAATTTTTGAATAATTTTTTAAAAATTAGCACACTAATTGTACACTAATTTCTATAGATTAATGTATTTACTATTTTGAATCACTTATTTATATTTGATATTTAATATTAAAACTTAATTTTTACTAAGTGCTGATATTAAGTGATTAATAAATTATTTTACATTATTTTATAGTATTTATTATGTATATAATATGGAATTTTTATTATAATAATTCAAAAGTAATTATAGCAAGTGAGAAAATAATGTAAATAATAAAAACAACTAGCCTAGGTTGTAATCTAAAAGTTGGTATTATTATTCGCTTTTTATTATTCTATTGAATATTCCCTATACCAAATGAAAAAATAATCATAGTAACTATAACATAATAATTAATTTAGGGTAATTATTAGCTACCTGAATAATAACATCATTATAAAAAATAATTCCTTATTCATTTTTAAATGTTAATTAATGAAATTATTAATAGATGTACAATAGAACTTGTCTAAGTTAATACTGTCGGGACCGGGGGTTTTGTATCAATTTAGACATGATATTAATAAAGAGAGGGTCATTAAATAATTCTCCGCTCGCGCCATTTGTAACATTTGCGAGCCATGGCGTTCACGTTGGGATAGCAGCAACCCACAACCACAACTGCAGCCACAACCAGAACCACAACACAATGGCTTGAAAGAGGTCCACCAATACGAACATGACCAACGAGGTTCAGATAGCTCTTTGTGAACACAAGAAAGAACATCCATCTTTCACGCAAGCAGACTTGATCACGTGGCTTCAGGAGACGCATAACGTTTTTGTTAGTCAGGGAACGATTTCTCTAATGCTCAAACGTTCGGCTGAAATCCTTGCCAAGAAGGAGGATGTGAACCGAGCGGCAAAGCGGCAGTGGACCATGAAGTACCCACTGATGGAAACAGCTCTGTACCAGTGGTTCCTCACATACTAGGACCAAGTCAATATGTCAAGTGACCTCACCAAAGAGAAGGTTGCATACTTCCTTGCCGAGCTTTACCCTGGCCACGGGGCCTTTGAGTTCTCAAATGGGTGGCTAGAGGCATTCAAAAATCGCGACGACATTAAGTCCTACCGCCGCTTTGGGGAGTTTGGATCAACCAACATGGCTGTGATTGAAGAGAGCTTGTTGCAGATTTGTTTGACTCTGGATCAGTATGAGCGGCGTGACATCTACAACATGGATGAAACTAGATTGTTTTACAGAATGCAGGTAAGTGCAGCATGATACTGTATGCCCACTGCCAAACCATCAACTTACTTTCACTAACACATGACATCTCAATAGGCGGACAATTCCTTGGCCACAAAGCAGCTTGAAGGACGCAAACAGAACAAGGAATGTCTCACGCTGGTTATGTGCTACAATGCTAATGGTTCGGACAAGCTTCCACTTCTTGTCATTAGCAAATACGAAAACCCTCGCTATTTCAAAAACGTCAACCGAGACAACTTTGGATGCAAGTACCAAAGTAACCTGAAGGCCTAGATGACACAAGTCATCTTTCTCGAGTGGCTGAAAGGGTTTGATGCGCGGATGGCAGGGCATAATGTTCTTTTAATTATGGACAACTGCAGTGCACATATCCTATTAATGCAATTCGCATCTGTTGTTACACTCCGCAACACAACCGTGTTTTATCTGCCACCAAACACGACCTTGAAGATTTAGCCTTGCGACGCAGGAATTATCCGAAGCCTCAAGGCTTATTATCGGCGCCATTTCAATCGCCTCCTCATTTAGCGCCTTCAAGACAAGGTAGCAGACCCTGAGAAGATCGACGTCCTCGAGGTTATGCACATTGCTGTTGCAGCCTGGAGCATGGATGTGAAGCCAGAAACAATCCGCAACTGCTTTTGCCATTGCCAAATTCGCACCACCGATCCTGATGTGACACCGGTCCCGGAAGAGCCGCTTATTGACCCTAAGGTGATCAAGGACCTCGAAGAGCAGGTTCAAGAGCTTCGGTACCGGAACCCAATGGATATTCGCAATCTCATCGACTATCCTGGTGAGCACGAAGTGATTTATGTTCTGACTTAGGAGGAAATTGTGCAGGACCTCTCCACCAATCCTGTGCCGGATGATGAAGTGGAGGCCGACGACAGTCAAGAATCCATTCCTGTGAAGGCAACTGAAGCACTACAGTGTGCAAGTTTGTTGTAGTAGTTCTGGATGCAGCAAGACATTGTCAACCATGAGATGCTTGCTGGCATCCAAACAGTCAAGGACAAGATCAACATTATGAGGTTTAGCAAGTTCGTTCAGAAGCCAATCTTGGAGTATTTCTCCAAGGTTTGTTGTCCAAATGTAGAAAAATTTGTGTCAAATCTATGTTTGCCATAGTGGTTATTAATATAAAAAATTTCGGGACTGCCTGTGGAGTATTAATTATTAACTTTTGGAGGTTTATTAATAAATGTATGGGGCTCGACTTGGGACTGGAACGCACATATTAATTATCACAAGTTATTAATTTAAGCAGTATTAATTTAGACAGGTTCTACTGTATACTTAATTTCAAGTTTTATATTTAATATTTAATACTTATTAGTTAGGAAATATAACATTGTAGTTAACATTTAAAATAAATTCAATATTCATTTTAAATATCTATTAATATTTTAGGGAATTTGTTAATTACATAATTCTATAACTAAAAGTTATTGATGAAATATTACTACATGTAATTAGTTTTTTTTTTTTGTTAATGATTTAAATAGGTAGTTTGTTAGTTCATTAATTAATGAATAGCTAGTTTTCTTATTAATTAATTAATTAAACCTTCTAGTTGTAATTAATTTGTAAGTAAACTTTCTAGTCACAAAACAATTTGGAACTAAGCTCCAAATTCAAAATTTATCTCATAAGGTTTGTTTTTCATTATCATTTGGAAAGTATAGAAGGAAGGTTTTTGCCTCACATTTTTATATTAAAAAACATGGGCTAGATGGGATGAACCAACCAAAAGGTTTAACTTAGAAAAGTTTAAAGTTTTTAATGTACCTACCTTACTTTCTTAACTAACCTATCAACTTAACTATTCACCTATCTACCTATTTAAATAAATATCTAATATAATTAAATAGGTGTTTAGTTTAATTAGATGGGTACCTACTTACCTACCTAGTTCGACATACTTACATACCTACAACCTACATAATTCAACCTATTTACATACCTACCTATCTGCCTAAATAGATTTTGAACAAATTTAATTAATATGCCACATCACAAATTTTGATTGTGCCATGTGTCACAATCTAAACCATTCAAACATATAAATTGGATGTTATAGTTTAAGATGAAAGCACATTATAATGGTTCAAAACTTTAAGCACAAATATCGTTTTTCAAAACTATGCAACTTTTAACTTCCACCAAGCCAATATTAAAAGAGGTTTTCATAAATGATACTCAAAATAAGGTAGTTCAATAGCCAAATAATGCAATTGTCAAAAGAAACTACATTTTTTATTAATATTAAATGATTTAAGAATATATTTGTGAGAATTTAAATGTCGTCACGATATATTGTGAAGTGCAAATATACTTTAAAAATGATTCAAATAATTGCAAAACTTGATGAAATACTTCGGTTGCATTGTACCATTTCAATTACAATTGAAAAGTTTGACTCATGTGATTTCACGAAAAACATCTGAACGAGTTTTTCATTCAAATGAACATAAGCGTGTTTAAAAAAAACATTTTGTTGAAAAATTACTTTTATTTGAAAAATGACAAGAATTATGTTGTAGACCTTTGTATTAAAAATCATCTTATATATTTATCAAAACACTAGATAAATTTTTTTAAAAATACTTTTTTTCTTAAAGCGACCCCCCCAAATGTGCTTTCATCCATTATTTCAGATTTTCATAGATTAAATAATTATATTAAAATTATATTAAATTTATGACATGACAACACATTGTAAGAGTGCAAAGTTGATTAACTAGTTGCAAATGTCGTCTACAATTAAAAACTAGTTAATTAAAAACTAATTACAAAAACCAGTTGAGAATGACTTGATTTTTCTAACAATACCAAATGTTTAGACATCTATTCAATCAGCACAAACACTCTGAACTTTCAACATTTACCATGGAGAAGGTTTTTCCATGGGACCCAATTCGCATATCAAATTCTTGACTCCTTCACATGATCAAATGCCAAAAGAATGCGTCCAACTGATAATAAATTTCTGATATTCTTAGAACTACTACACAATTTAATGCACCCATCAAAACCTTGATGGAGGACATGACTTTGACACTGGACGGAGGAGAATCTATTTGGTATTGAATGCAATCAGGAGAATAATTTATAGCTCATGCTAGGGAAATTTAGGAGCTCAACGACACTATTCTCAGCTAATAACTATAGATTTGGAACTTGCTTGTTAAGCCCAGGCACATGTCCAGCAACTTCAAATTTTCAATGAACATATACCATTAAATGAATGAAGATTCTATCTAATGACTATATTGCAACATTAAAATCAATGATGTCGGTATAGGAAAAGGGTCTGAAAATAGACCCTTCCAGATTCGAGATCTCGACCTGAGGCCAGTCGGTCGAGGGAACGGATCGAAAAGGGCCTATTTTCAGACCCTTCCCTTACTTAAGAAAAAAGTTATTTTTGTTTACGACTCCTTTTATAAATAAAGACAAAAAGTGATAAAATGGGAAAAACAGTGCAAATATGCAAAAGATAGAGTACTGAGTTTGAAAACTATCATATAGGCTGTACTGGGCCATCCGCATTTCAGGAGGTAAAGTTTTAATTATTGCAAAATAGATTCACAAAATGTAGTGGATGTGAAAAAAAGGTAGGCCAGGCACTTCTTAGAGGTATATTAGTTCCATGAAAATAGATTAAATTATATGATATACCCTATACATATCCAGCTCCTATATTCAAATAAAATATATACCCACACAACACCAGTCGTAAGTCATTATTATAAGTCATAAGTTTCTATTTTCCATCTTTTTATTTTGCAGAATAGGGACAATTTGCTGACAAAACGAAATTGTTGACCATAGCATTTGATTAAAGAGGAAAATAGGCTAGATTTGACCATTCAAATATTTGTTCCATATGACCCTTTTCTTTGGGGTTTCAACTCCTACACTCATGGACAAACCCATTTTGATGGAAATACACTGCTCACTTCAGTCAATAAATTGGAAGGATTATTAATCTGAGAACTTAGAAGGCCCACAAATGGTGAAAGGCACACCTGTGGCTGAGCCACAAGTCCAAGAGGGGTCTTGTTCAAGATTGCAATGATACATGGACTAAAATAAATAAATAAATAAAGGAAAAACACCTGACAAGAGAACAGAAAAGAACCCAAAAAAAAGGATTGAAGTCCATACAAAAGATAATACCCAAACGCGCAAAACACACAATAATGAGGAGCCCTAAGAGAAAAAATCAAGTAACTTAAGTACATAAACCCATCACCATTAGCACACGAAGCAAAGTCATGCAAGGAGATAGGTGAAAAGGGATGTGTATCATGTGACCCAGTGCAGGAGAAGATTGCAAGTGGCACAGAGATTGCCACTTTGCTGGGTGGATGGGCAGTCATTTTCTTTTGGGCGAAATAATCACCAAAAAGGCAACACTGACTCAAATTTTTGGCGATTTTTTTTTCCTTTGAAAACAAGTGGTCAGATTTTGTCTATTTTCAGTAGTTTGTTGGGGGGAGTATGTCGCCAGAGGTCTCTCTGCTGGCTACACTTTGAATGATCCTGTACAAAAATGTTGCCAATTAAGTTGAAATCTGTCTGGGGAGGCTCGCCAATGTTGCTACACTACAAAATTGGAAAAAAAGACACCAGTGGGCATACACTTTGCCACTTTTCTTCTCAACACTGACAACAAGGAATGAAACTGGAAAGACATTAAAGCCAACCTCAAGTGTGAATCCTCCTACCTGCATATTCAGGCCCCCTTTACACAAGGAGTCAAGGCTAATGTTGAACCCAAATTGAGCAATCCTAGTAGAGACATGACAGAAATTAGTCCCAATGGCTTCACACTTTGAGTGAAGGCAAAACTGAAATATAATATCTTAATCCATAACTGTTCGGCCCCATGATTGCCCCACAGACAGCCTACCAACTAGAGCCAATTCCCAACCCTTGGGGCCAATGTTGTAACAATAAAAAACCTTCTGAATTTGCATGGTGCCATCAGATGAAATTCTCCAACCCCTCTATTTTGTGTCTATCCATACTGGTCCCATCTTTATCTTGCATGTCTATTTATGTCTTTTACCTAGTTTACCTAGCCTAATTAGGTATAACCTTCATAATTTAATGGCCTATTAACTACACCTAATAAACAAGCTTATTATTACCTATAGATAATTTAGGCCAATTAATTAAGTATGTAAGCTAGGCTAGGCTACCAATGTACATAGGCCTACTTAGTTTAAC
>Ga0116231_10005386_pt1 | contig 25244 bp, 27 predicted proteins | sample S1TSphgellanicum_2_FD_89695 | JGI IMG/M metagenome (GOLD analysis project Ga0116231, IMG submission 89695) | Host-associated microbial communities from peat moss isolated from Minnesota, USA - S1T2_Fd - Sphagnum magellanicum MG | ecosystem: Host-associated > Plants > Peat moss > Unclassified... | reverse complement strand
CAGACTTTTTAGCCCCTTCAATAGCTAAATTTTTGGGGGGAATCGAAGCTTCGGAACCACCTAATTTGGGAGTTAGAGAGCCAAAACCATTTCTGGTTAAGGATGTGTGTACACCGTAGCCTTACAGGGCGAGGGGGAAAATTCTCTCTAGTCTACCGTGTATAAATATGCCTCATAGCTTAGTTTTAAACCTGCTTCCCCAATCGCCGATCGCCCCACATTATCTCACAGGAAGACATGTCCACGCCCTATTTTTAACCCTCGTTAGTTCCGTGGACAAACCATTAGGCGATCGCCTACATGAATCGACAGCAGACAAATCCTTTACTCTGTCACCATTACAAATGAGCAAAATCAACTCCCCTCGGATTATAGGAAATAAAAATGGCCATAAAAACAGCCATAAATTGCAATACTCCTATCTAGAGACTATCCCTGCTGGGACTCCTTGTTGGTGGCGCATCTCCTTATTAGATGACAAACTCTTTAACCAACTGACCCAACTATGGTTAAATCTCAATCCCCAACATCCTTGGCACTTAGGTTCATCCGACTTATTTATTACCAGCATTCAAGGTACAGTCCAATCTACTCAACCTTGGGCGAATGCTACCTCCTACGAAAAATTGTATGAGTTGGCTAGTGATAGCGATCGCACAATTAACTTTAGCTTCTGTACACCTACCGCTTTCCGCCAAGGAAAATTTGATACTACTCTCCCTACAAGAGAATGTGTGTTTAACTCCCTATTATCACGATGGAATAAATATAGTGGGATTGAGTTTAATGATATTGCGATCGAATCAATTTTCCCATCTTACTTGAATATTCATACAGATATATTCCCTGATTCGCGCAGCATTTTTATTGGTGTGGTTGGAGAAGTTAGCTATCGCCTTTTAGGAGAGATGGAACCAAACCAAATCAAACAAATCAATACTCTGGCTAACTTTGCATTGTATACAGGAGTAGGCAGGAAAACACCTATGGGTATGGGAATGTTACGTCGTTTAGATCACCAAATTGACTTATGAATGATATTGAATATATTCCTATTGCAGCACTGAATCAATATAGCTACTGTCCACATCGTTGTTGGCGGATGTTTTGCGCAGGAGAGTTTAGTCATAACCAGTATACTATTGAAGGTACAAGTTTGCATGATCGAGTCCATACTATGGGTGAGGGACAGCGCGAAGAAACTTGGCAAGTTAGAGCAATTTGGCTGAAATCGGAACAATATAAACTTATTGGCAAATCTGACTTGATCGAATTAACATCCGGTGAATTTTATCCAGTCGAATATAAGCGAGGAAGTAAAGGCCAATGGGATAACGATGAATTACAAGTTTGCGCTCAAGCCTTGTGTTTGGAAGAGATGACAGGAAAATCCGTGACTACAGGTTATGTCTATTATGCTCAATCCCATCAACGTCAATTAGTTGAGATTTCTACAGAACTAAGACAAAGTGCGATCGCCACAATTCAAGCTGTGACAAATCTTTTAGAAACAGGAATTATCCCCAAACCAATTTACAGTAAACGTTGCTTAGGATGTAGTTTGAAAACACAATGTCTACCCAAAGCAATTGAAAAAATCCAACATTACAAAGAAGCTAATTAAGGAGGAAAATATGGGAACTGTTTATATTGCCGAAAATGATGCTTTTATAGGCAAAACCGATGAGCGTTTAACCGTAAAAGCTGAAAAGAGAACTCTCTTAGATGTACCTTTGATTAAAGTTGATGGAGTTGTAGTCTTGGGTCGAGCTACAGTTTCTCCCGCAGTGATTAACGAACTTTTAGAACGCAATATCGCTTTAACATTCCTCACGGAAAATGGTCGTTATTTAGGACGCATAGAACCAGAGATGACTAAAAATCTGTTTATTCGTAAAGCGCAATGGCTCGCAGCAGGAGAGACACCACAAGCCATACATTTAGTTAAGGGTTTTGTGCGAGGTAAGTTAAAAAATTATCGTCAGCACTTGCTTCGTACTCAACGGGAATCTTCTGTGGATATTGGTTCACATATTACTAGATTAGAACAAGCGATCGCCCCAATAGAACAAACTCACAAAATTCCTTCATTGAGAGGTTTGGAGGGTTCAGGAAGCGCAGCTTATTTTGGGTGCTTTCAGCAGTTGATCAAAAATTCAGAGTTCAAATTTTCCTCTAGAAATCGCCGTCCACCTACTGATCCAGTAAACTCACTGTTAAGTTTTGGCTATTCTCTATTACGTCACGATGTTCAAAGTGCGATTAATATTGTCGGCTTTGACCCTTATTTAGGCTATCTACATACAGAACGTTATGGTAGACCTTCTTTAGCCTTGGATGTAATGGAAGAATTTCGTCCTTTAGTAGTTGATGCGATAGTGCTGTCATTGATTAATAAGCGATCGCTTACCCCTGAGGACTTTATTGTTGAACCTTTAAGTCAGGCTGTGGAGTTAACAAAGGAGGGAAGACGTACATTTCTTACTGCTTACCAACAAAAAAAACTATCCAGCTTTAAACACCCAGTTATGGGGCAAAAATGCAGCTACCAAGAGGCTTTTGAGATCCAGGTGCGGTTATTGGGCAAATATCTTATGGGAGAAATTGATAAGTATCCTCCTCTAGTATTGAAGTAAGGTCAATTTTTGCAATGACAATTAATCTGCTCAATCTCTCATTCTGCTTACCTCCTCTAGTATTGAAATACCTAGAAATTTTGTTTACGTTTCCAACTAATCCGATTTAACTAATCGGTAGGGCTGGGGGATGGGGGTTTTGCAGCTCAACTTAATACCGCAGTTAATCTTTAATTAGCTAGTTGATAGTTAATGACCTGTTGCTATGTATATCTCCTAAACTTATTATATTTCCGACATTCAGCAGGTTAAATTATAAAATAGTTATTTAAATGTAAGTGTGTGTAAAGTAAACAAGATGACATCGGAAGTAAAAATAGAAGTTGAAGACATAGATCATTTAGGGCTAATAGATGATATAGGAATTGTAGAGATAATTGATCAAGAGTTAGGAACTCATGCAAAAGAGAAAGTAAGTGCGGGACAAGTAGTGAAAGCAATGATCATTAACTGTATGGGGTTTCTAACGGCTCCACTATAAGAATTTAAGTCACAATGGCAAGAAGAAGAACCAAAAGTATATGTAATGGATGTGGCTTTTTATACGGAAGAAAATCTCACTGAATTGAATTCAAGTATTAATTGGATCAGCCGAGTAGCATTAACAATTAAGGCAGCACAAGAAATAACCCAAAGTATATTAGCAGAACAGTTGGATAAAAGCGCAAAGTACAAAGGTTATAGTTTTTGCAATGTTTGTAGCGAATATGCAGGGGTTAAACAAGAATTTGCCTGTGAAGCAGATGCAATTACTGCTGGAAACGATTTCAATAAAACGCTAAAATATCATTTACTAAACGACTTAGAAGTTGTATCTAAACCTCATTATAAACGTAAAGGTAAACCCTGTAAAAATCAGACAAGATGGGCGTGTGATCAATAAAGCAATTCATCTGGTTTTAGGCGTGAATATGGCAGGACATAAAGAGCTATTGGGTTCTGGTATTTTCGGTAGTCAGTAGCAAAAGTAGATTGACTCACTTGAGGTTTTTTGAATTCTGTGTAACGTTCCCACAACTCACTTAAGTTGTGCTTCGGAGCAATGCATGTATTGATTGGCTCAACATCTGTTACGAATGTTGCAGGTTTGTATTTAGCTAAACTTGCATCAAATTCACTGTAATCAATATCACGTTGGATATTAACCGCTAAAACAGATATTCTTTGCTTACCGATTGGTGTGTTGTCGTATCCAGTAGAAAGATAAAAACGCTTTGTTTTAGATCCTCCTGTTGAATTAACTATACGATGAGAAAAAACTAACTGAATCCTGCTATTAGATATTTTAGTCTGTACAGATCCCTTGGAAGCTTTTCCTTGGGAGTTTTGAGAATACATAAATTATTTATTGGGGTAATACACCTCTACTACTTTACATTGTTTACTAGATTTTTTACCCCAAATTTACCCCAATAGTTATCCTAAAGCCCTAAGTTACCCCAAAAAATTAGAGACAAGCATCTAGCTTGTCTCTAAAAATGTCCTTAGAAGCCTTGTCTAGACTCTTTTTAGCTAATTTTATCGAAAGGCGACACCCAGATTTGAACTGGGGGATGGGGGTTTTGCAGACCCCTGCCTTACCACTTGGCTATGTCGCCGCAATCTAGCCTTATTCTTATTAATGTAGCATATTCTTTGCCCAAAATTAACCTAGAGCAGGAAAAATTATGAACCAAGTTTTAGCGGAGCTTCTCCCATGGGACTTAATTTACTTTTACCTCATCAGCAAAACTCTTCCGCCGGACAAAATAAAATGGTCCAGCCACAGAACCCCAAACATGCTCATCAGTTTCTAAATTTCGTCCTCTATCACGGCTAATAAATTTATCCGCGTCAATTTCAAATTCGCTATCTAAATAGGTTCTTTGTCCATCACGCGTGACTATACAGCCTTTACCCGGCTCAACTTTACCCTTGAAGCCAAGACCTATCCACTCTACGACCATGTTACAACCGGACAATTTTTCTAGGCGATCGCTCGTCAAAGTTTTGAGCAGTTCTAAATTGCGGGAAGCACCATAAAAGTCTTTTTCTACTTTAACTGTATAGTTTTCAATCAGGATATTTGACTCAGTGGCGACTAAATGCAAAACCCTGACTCGGTAAGGAGCATTGAGCATATAGTCATAAGCCTGCTCTACAAAAAAGCTCACTCCTGACAAAAAATCATGGGCTAAGGGGCGCATACAGACACGAATATGTGCGTAAAAAGCGGGATTTTCAAACACTTGCGCTTGATTACTAAAGTCAGCCGCCATCCAACGGGCTAAAGTATTAATATCAGTAGAATGGGTCATAATAAAGAGTGGTAGCTCTAGATCAAAAATAGCATACAGCGATCGCTGAAATTAGCCAAATCTTCCAGAGACATAATCACGAGTACGAGTATCTAGAGGATTGCGAAAAATTTGCTGTGTAGCGCCAAATTCCACCATTTGACCAATGCGACTTTCATCAGTGCTGAAGAAAGCTGTGAAATCTGAAACCCGCGTTGCTTGTTGCATATTGTGAGTCACGATCGCAATTGTCAATTCAGAGCGTAAGCTATGGATCAATTCCTCCACCTTCATTGTGGCGATCGGGTCAAGAGCAGAACAAGGTTCGTCCATGAGCAGTACTTTTGGTTTCACTGCTAAAGCACGCGCTATGCATAGACGTTGCTGTTGTCCACCAGAAAGCCCTAAAGCTGATTTATGGAGCTGGTCTTTTACTTCGTGCCAAAGAGCTGCTCCCTTCATAGCCGATTCCACAATTTCATCCAATTCGATTTTTTTGTGTCTACCAGCTACTCGGATACCATAAGCGACATTTTCATAAATACTCATCGGAAAAGGATTTGGTTTTTGAAATACCATCCCAATTTCTCGACGTAGGCGATTTACATTGACATTTCTTGCATAAATATTTTGTCCGAAAAAATCTACTGTCCCTTCAATTTTTATTTTTCCTTCCAGTTCACTAATTCGATTCAGGGCTTTAATGAAGGTCGATTTTCCGCATCCACTAGGACCAATAATAGCAGTTACCTGGTTTTTATATATATCTAGGGATATACCTTCAATAGTTTTGGTAGCACCGTAATAGAAACTCAGGTTCTTAATTTTGATTGCTGTAACTAGTTCACTCATACTTGGCTTAACTTCAAATTATAGGTTCTTTTTTAATTTACCCTGCTTTTACTAATTACAAAGCGAGATACTAAGTTGATAAACAAAACTAGGCTCAGCAAAACAATGGAAGTAGTCCAGACTAATTGATTCTTCTGAGGGTCGGGGTCGTTGTACAAATTAAAAATTAATACTGGTAAGGAAGCTGTAGGATTGAACAAATCTGAAGACCAATCAAAACTAAATAGAGCTGTAAATATGAGGGGTGCTGTTTCACCCGCAGCTCTAGCTACTGCTAATAAAATACCTGTAGTTACTCCTGGAATCGCACCAGAAATTACCACCCGGAAAGTAGTATTAAAGCGTGATGCACCTAAAGCAGCAGAAGCTAGCCGTTGATGAGTAGGAATTAACTTTAGCGCCTCTTCCGTAGTTAGGATAATTACGGGTAGCATAATCACAGCTAAGGCGAAGCTACCGGCTAAAGCACTAAACTGCTTGGTTACTAAAACAATTACGCCATAAGCAAATATCCCCACAACAATTGAAGGTACTCCTGTAAGAATCTTAGTAATAAACCTCACGAAATGAGCAACTGGATTAGTTTGGCCAAACTCTGAAAGAAATATCCCTGTCATAATCCCCACGGGGATACTCATTAAAGAACCGATCGCCACCATAGTTATAGTACCAACAATAGCATTGGCAAATCCATTTTCAATAACTGGATTGAGCAACATTGATAGTTTGAATCCAATCGCGCCCTTAGACAGAATTTCCCACAAAATCGATAGCAGGGGAATTAGTGCTAAAGCAGTAAAACCAAAGGCGATCGCATTCATCAAATTAGTGAATAATATCCTCTGTGGAGTTAGCGGTTCGTGTAATACCTCTGCTAGAGGATTAGCTATTTTAGAATTGGAATTGATGGTCATAGTAAATCCACAATTTAGCCCAAAATTTAGCAGGTTTATTCAGAGTAATCTCTGGGATATCTTTAATACTTTTATTCCTGTTTGCTGCCAACTAATTGTACCAGTAGTACAGCAATAATATTGATGACTAAAGTTAAGCCAAATAGCATCAGCCCTAAGTAACATAGAGCACCAATGTGCAAGCTACCAAATTCAGCTTCAGCAAATTCATTGGCTAAAACGGAGGGGATGGTATATCCTGGTGCGAGTAAGGAAGAACTGATTTGGGCAGAATTACCAATTACCATGGTAACAGCCATAGTTTCTCCCAGAGCACGACCTAGAGCAAGCATAGCTGCGCTGACTATTCCAGAAAACCCTGCTGGGAGGAGAACCCGAAAAATTGTTTCCCAGCGAGTACTACCTAACGCCATAGATGCGCTGCGTAGTTCTGTAGGGACAACCAGCAGTACTTCCCGAGACACAGAAGCCATAGTGGGCAAAATCATAATAGCCAGAATCATCCCCGCAGTTAACATATTATTACCTGCTGGCTCTGGTGTATCAAATAAAGGGATAAATTGCAAATGACTAGCCAACCATTGTTGTAATGGTTCTATAGATGGAATAAACACAAAAATACCCCACAAACCAATAATCACGCTAGGAATCGCCGCAATTAACTCCACCACAAATGCGAGAGTATTTTTGACTGAATCGGAGAGAATATTTTCACTAGTCACTATAGCTATAGATAGTCCCACGGGTACAGCCAAGATAATAGCGATGAGACTACTTACCAAAGTCCCATAAATATAAGGCAATGCACCGTAAACATCTTTACTAGTATCCCATTCTTTACTCCACAGAAAACCCAAACCAAAATGGAGAATTGCTGGTTTAGCCTCTCCAAAAATTACCCAAGTCATAGCAAATAGAACAGCTACAGTAACTATGACTAACAGGTATACCAACCATGTAAATCCCTGGTTTAGCCAAAAATTAATCCCACCAGTAGCTTGTAAATCAATATTTACATCCCTAAGATTTGGTGGACGGATTGAATTGCGATCGGCAGGATCAAATGAATTTGCCATAATAATTAAGCTGGAAATATTTCTATAATTAATAGAGATTGGTATGACCCGATCTAATCAAACAAAGCACTAAACATATTGTAAATTAACGAACAGTGCTATTTACGATTGTCAGCACACGATGAGCTACACCATTAGGAATTCTAGTATAGTTTAGGACTTCATTATACTGCTGACCAGATGTAAGTACCCAGTTAATCCATTGCTTCACTGCTTTAGCTTTATCAGGGTCAGAGTATTGCTTGTAGATTAGCATCCAAGTCAAACCCACAATAGGATAACCTTGGGGAGGTTCTGGGATAAAAACCCGAAAATTGCGCGGGAATTTGATGGTTGCGAGCGCCTGATTAGCAGATTCTAAAGAGGGAGCCACAAATTCTCCCCTTTTGTTCTGTATTAGTGCTGGTATGAGTTGATTTTGAACTGCATAATCATATTCTACATAACCAATAGAGCCAGTAGTTCGAGATACTAAAGCAGCTACACCGGGATTTCCTCTACCTTTGAGAACATTTGGTAAAGGCCATTGCGGATGGGTACCAATACCAATTAAGCCTTTGAAGTAAGCACTATTAGCACTTAAATGATTAGTAAAAATAAAAGTTGTTCCGCTACCATCAGCCCGAACCACAAATTTAATTGGTTGATTCGGTAAGTCAACATTTGGATTATCAGCTTTAATTTTGGCGTTGTTCCAGTTGGTGATTTGACCAGAGAAAATTGCAGGTAGTGTAGTCCGGGATAATCTGAGATGATGTACTCCGGGTAGGTTATAAACCACAGAAACAGCACCACCTGCGGTAGGGACTAGTATTATCCCATTTTTTACTTTGGCAATTTCACTATCTTTCATCGCCGCATCACTACCACCAAAGTCAATAGTTCCAGCTATGATTTGACGAATACCACCACCACTACCAATTCCTTGATAGTTAATTCGTAAGTTGGGATGTTTCTGCTTAAATTCCAGCGCATACCGTTGATAAAGCGGTTCAGCAAAGGTTGCTCCTGCGCCATTCAAAGTATCCGTTTGAGCAATTGTAGACAAAACTGGATTGAGTGTAAAGGTTGTTGTTATAGATACTGTAGTAACTACACGCTGCCAAAATGTCAATGAAAGGTTCATACTCCCTCTTGAACTTAAGGAAAATTATTGGTAATTATTTGGTAATTAGAATCTGCCACTGATTTCACTAAATTAATCACTAATTAATATAGAGTGGGAAGGGCATCACCCACCCTACTCAAACCAAGTACTAAACACACGGCAAATTACTTCACAGTGCTGTTTACTGTTTGCAGCACACGATTAGCAACACTACTAGGAATTCTAGTGTAGTTGAGAGATGCGTTATACTGCTGACCAGATGTAAGTACCCAGTTAATCCATTTCTTCACAGCCTCAGCTTTTTTAGGATTCGAGTATCTCTTGTAGATTAACATCCAAGTCAAACCCACAATGGGATAACCTTGATCGGGATTTCCATCAAAAACCCGGAAGTTAGCGGGAAAATTCACATTTGAAAGAGCTTGATTCGCAGTTTCTAAAGAGGGGGCTACAAATTGCCCTCTTTTGTTTTGTATTAATGCAGATTGGAGTCTATTTTGAACCGCGTAGTCGTATTCTACATAACCAATAGAACCAGGAGTACGAGATACTAAAGCCGCTACCCCTGGATTTCCTTTACCTTTGAGGACATTTGGTAAAGTCCAACTGGGAGAAGTATTAACACCTATTCTACCTCTGAAATAACCATTAGTAGCACTCAAATGATTGGTAAAAATAAAAGTTGTCCCACTCCCATCAGCCCGAACCACAAATTTGATTGGTATATTTGGCAGGTTGGTACCTGGATTATCGGCTTTAATTCTGGGGTCGCTCCAGTTAGTAATTTGACCAGAGAAAATTGCGGGTAGTGTATTCTGGGATAATCTGAGGTGACTAACTCCGCGTAGATTATAAACAACAGAAATAGCACCACCTGCTGTAGGAACTAGAATCACCCCATTTTTAACTTGGGCAATTTCCTGATCTTTCATCGCCGCATCACTACCACCGAAGTCAACAGTTCCGGCTATGACTTGACGAATACCGCCACCACTACCAATTGCTTGATAGTTAATGCTTAAGTCTGGATATTTCTTTTTAACTTCACGCGCATACCGTTGATAAAGTGGACCGGGAAAGGTTGCTCCTGCGCCGTTTAAAGTTTCCGCTTGAGCAATTGTGGACAAAACCGGACTGAGTGCAACTGTAAATGTTACTGCTGCTGTAGTAACTATGCGATGCAAAATTTTAAATGAACGGTTCATGCTACCTCTTGAACTTATGGAATTACAGCCTTAAATAAGTTGCTTCTTGATGATTAATTTGGACTTAAATATGATTTAAGAAAAGATTAAATATTCTTAAATTCCTCTGAGATTCTCAGCCTCATTGTATTTGGCGATATCTTTCTTGAATATCCTGAATTGAAAATAATGCTGCAAATTGTAATCCAGCCATTTCATAGAGATCGGATCCACCTTGTAGCCTGTCTACTAAAGCAATTACCATATCAACGTTATATTCAGCTTCTCTTAAGCGTTCAACAGCTTTCATGGCTGATTTTCCTGTAGTTACCACATCTTCTAAAACTACTATTTTTGACCCTTTGGGTAAACTAGGACCTTCTATATAAGCTCTGGTTCCATGACCTTTAGCTTCTTTACGCACAATTAGCGCTGGTATTGGTCTATTTTCATAGACAGAAATAATACTTACCGATGTCAAAATTGGATCTGCTCCCAACGTTAAACCGGCAACTGCTTGGGTATCTATAGGGAGTAGGGATAGTAGCAATCTACCAACTGCTAGAGCACCTTGAGGATGGAGTGTTACCTGTTTGCCATTAATATAGTAAGAGCTACTTTGTCCAGAAGAAAGAATAAAATCTCCTTCTTGATAGGCCTGCTGGCAAAATAAATCCAGTAACTTCTGACGTAGGATAGTCAAATCATTAGTTGATAGCCAACTGTCTGGGTTGTGAGGAATTTGATCGAAATAGGACATTACAAAACGTTGAAAGTTGTGTTAAACCAAAGATTGAACTCGTAAGAGTCCTAAAAGTAAGCATAAGTTAAGATTTACCCCCGAAAGTGAGGAGTCGTAAACATGAAGATAAAATTTAGTGCTTTCAGTAGCATAGTGGTGATTTTAGCTACTAGTACTCTACTGCCTTCCACAGCATTCGCCGATCCACAAGCGCCTAATGATGTATTTGAAAACGCCTTTTTCAGCCATGACCCCAACTTTTATGACAATGGTAGTTTAAAACGTCAAATAGATTCAATAGTTGGTCCTGGCTCAAAATTCGGCACAACTTTCACAGACAATGAAATTGCCAAAGATGGTGCGCTAATTCATGCCCTCTATCGTGATATGCTGGTTCAACAATCCATGAATGATCCATATATTCGCACTCCTGATTTACCCAATCCCTACGATTCTTCTCTACTCATGTCTCCCCGCTACAATGCGAATAAACTCCAAGTAGGGACTGAATATCGTTTTGAAACTCTACAACCTAGATAGAAAAGGATATAAGTTCTTGAGTAGGTAATTTACCATGCTCAAGAACTATATTTTTGCTTTGTTGTTGACCCAAATGCGCCCTGCTGGAATCGAACCAGCCTGAAGACGAATTATGAGTTCGTTGCCTCCCCAATCGGCCAAAGGCGCATGTTATAATTGTCTATGTTTTTACTGAATCCTATGACATCCTAACATAAATTAATCATTTGTCAAAAATCGCCAATTAAACAGCTTTAGTAATATGAGGAAGAATGGAAAAAACAGCTGATTAAGTCGTCAAAATTAGGAACTCAACCTAGCGAAAGTTGCGATATCCTTAACTAAATAAAGATTTTGGCGCTTTAATCATTTTAATTACACCCGGCATTATTTTATAATATCTTGTCAGTAATGAGAATAAATTCTACTGTACTTTTAACATTGATTTTGTTGATCCTGATGTCAGGAGCGGGTTCTGTAAGTGCTTATTTAGGATTTAATCTGGGGAGTAGCGCACTTAAAGGTGTTACTACACCAGATGGTCGTCCGATTAGCAAATTTGCCACTAGTAAGACTAGCAATGGGCAACAGGGGGGATTAGCTTTGCTCAAGGAAGAAGATATCCTCAAAGTTGTCAAGTCAAGGATTAGTGCTAACAGTGAGACCAGCAAAAAAGACAATCAGGATGAGGATGATGAAGGGGGAAAAAAGCATAAAAAACCTGATTCCTCAGATAAGACCACAGGAATCAGCGCAGAAAAAGCTCAACCAGGATTTCCTATTACTGCTGAGAGTGACGGTGTGACATTTACTGTGCAATCTGCTCGTTATTCCGGTGGGGATTTATTGCTAAAGGTAAAAATGCAAAATAAAGGTACTGATTCTGTGAGATTTTTGTATAGTTTTTTAGATGTTACTGATGATAAAGGCCGAACATTAAGTGCTATTACTGAAGGATTACCAGCGGAATTATCGGCAAATGGAGCAGTTTCTACGGGTACAGTCAGCATTCCCACATCTTTACTAGATGATGTAAAAAATATTTCATTGGCCTTGACAGATTATCCAGCTCAAAAACTGAAATTACAGGTTTCTGATATCCCTGTAGAGAAGTAAGTCATTTGGGAAAGAGTACTGGTTTAAGTTCTACACAATCTTTATGTAGTGAGTGGTTTTCCTAGATTAAGTTGGACGGATATGGAATTGCGAATGTTATCAGTATTGTTACTGGTAGCAATTAATGCTTTTTTTGTGGTAGCTGAATTTTCTATGGTGACAGTGCGGCGCACGCGAATTTACCAGCTAGTTCAAGCTGGGGATATGTCGGCGATCGCGGTGGAAGCCTTACAACGTAATATCGATAAACTCCTATCAACAGCCCAGCTAGGAATTACTCTCTCCAGTTTAGCGCTAGGTTGGATTGGCGAGGGGACGATTGTAATCGTTATAGATTTTTGGCTAGAATCTTGGCCCATACCTATCAAAGTCAGTTATTTTCTGATTCACTCTGTATCAGTTCCTATAGCTTTCTGTTTAATTGCTTACTTACAGATTGTTTTAGGAGAATTATTTCCTAAATCAGTGGCTATGCTGTACTCGGAGCAGATAGCTAGGCTACTGGGCCCTTCGGTTAGGGCAATTGTCCGATTTTTCAGCCCTTTTATCTGGATTCTGAATCAATCAACCCGATACTTATTACGATTATTTGGGATTCAGTATACAGGTCAAAGCTGGAGACCTCCAGTTACTCCAGAAGAGTTACAGTTAATTATTTCTACAGAAAAAGAATCTACTGGGTTACAAATGGTAGAAAGGAAGTTACTCAACAATGTTTTTGCTTTTGGGGATGTTATGGCTCAAGATGTGATGACTCCCCGCACAAGTATTGTAGTTTTACCACAAGACGCCAGTTTTCAAACATTACTCCAAGAAATTATCTCTACTGGACACTCGCGCTATCCAATCATTGGTGATTCCTTAGATGATATTCGTGGGATTATTTATTTTCGTGATTTAGCATCCGCTTTAGCTTTAGGTAAGCTGAATTTAGAGACAGAAATTCAATCGTGGATGCGTCCAGCTAGATTTGTACCAGAACAAACTGCATTGAGCGAGCTGTTACCTAAAATGCAGCACGAGAAACCAGCTATGGTAATTGTGGTAAATGAATTTGGTGGGACTGTGGGATTGGTAACGATTCAAGATGTGATTTCTGAGATTATTGGTCATTCTGGTGAACCGAAAAGCAATGGTAGTGTATTGATTGAAATATTAGACCAACAAACATTTTTAGTGCAAGCACAGACGAACTTAGAAGAGGTGAATGAATTTCTCCAACTCGATCTACCTTTAGCTAGGGAGTATCAGACATTAGGAGGGTTCTTACTATATCAGATGCAGAAAATTCCTGAGATTGGAGAAACTTTTTATTACGAACATCTTGAGTTTACAGTACTTTCAGCCATTGGACCAAGACTACACCAAATTCAAATTCGCAGCAAAGGAATAGTCTAAGCTGATTTTGCTCCTACTACCCTATCCCAATGGGTCTTTTAATCCTAATTCTGCGAAAGCGACTAATCTCAAGCGACAAGAATCACAGACGCCACAAGGTTTAAGATTACCAGCATAACAAGACCAAGTTAACTCCCAAGGGACACCCAACTGGTTACCAAGTTGGATAATCTCCGTTTTTTTCAAATTAATCAACGGTGTGACAATTTTAATCGGGGTTTCCTCACGTCCCTGTTTGGTTCCCAAACGAAAAACTTCTTGCATCGCTTGGATATAGTCTGGGCGACAGTCAGGATATCCTGAGTAATCTAGAGCATTGATACCCAGATAAACTAATTCAGCAGCGATCGCCTCGGCGAAACCCAGAGCAAAACTCAAAAAGATGGTATTACGAGCTGGGACATAGGTTACAGGGATATTTTCCGCCATGGATGCTAGGGATCGTTCCTGAGGGAGGGGAATAGTGTTGTCTGTTAACGCCGAACTACCCCATAGTCGCAAATCAAAGTTAATGATTTGATGTTTTACCACTCCAGCAGCTTGAGCCACCAAGAGAGCCGATTCTAATTCTCGGCGATGTCGCTGATGATAGTCAAATGATATAGCATAACATTCATAGTTATCAGCCTTGGCTTGATAAAGCACCGTAGAAGAATCTAATCCTCCAGACAAAAGAATTACAGCTTTCATTTAATTCACACAGTTTGGTGGAAACACTAACACCAGTTTTACCCAAAAGATGGGACAATCAACAAAATGCAACAAACAAAATTGTCAGATAAAAAAATGATTCAATTACCAGGGGTAAAAGTTCCTCAATCGATCTTGGTCAAGATGGTGCTCATAGTGATAAATACTTAAATGCCTGTATTTTTTTAACAAAAAAAGTGATTAAATTTCCAGGTCAAAAATTAAGTAGTTATCCTAGTAATTAATTGCCTAACTGCTATCTGAGAATTTACACTTAAGGCTGACATGGCTTTTAAAGTTAACAAAAAGACACATTGTCTTTTGCATAAATTGCGGGGAATTAAGAGTCATACAGAACTTTTGGCCTGAGAGATTCAGATAGTGGGAACTGAAGGGAAACTTTGAAATTCTTCATAAATAGAACCACTATGTTACCATCTGGATGGTTTTAGACGAATCGCACATGGCACTTAAGTATAAAGATCAAGTATAAAGATCAAGGCCAATGCCCATAGCGTCTCTAAATTTGGTGGTTGAGGAGAGAACAATAGTGCAAGATAGCATGTTAGTGGCAGAATCAAACCTATATACACAGCGTAACCATCCACGTCCAATTCGCATAGGCGTAATTGGTGTGGGTAACATGGGACAACATCATGCCCGTGTACTGAGTTCAATGAAAGATGTTGAACTGGTCGGCGTGTCGGATATCAATGTAGAGCGAGGTTTGGAAACCGCCAGCAAGTATAAGATACGATTCTTTGAAGATTACTGTGATCTACTACCTCATGTAGAAGCAGTATGTATTGCAGTACCTACCCGATTGCATTATGCTGTCGGGATGAATTGCTTGTTAGCCGGAATTCATGTTTTGATTGAGAAACCAATCGCAGCCAGTATTTCTGAGGCAGAATCCTTAGTAAATGCAGCAGCCGAATCTCAATGTATTCTGCAAGTAGGTCATATTGAACGGTTTAATCCGGCATTTAAAGAACTCAGCCAAGTTTTAAAAACCGAAGAAGTACTGGCGTTAGAAGCTCATCGCATGAGTCCTTATTCAGCGCGGGCAAATGATGTTTCAGTAGTATTGGATTTAATGATCCACGACATTGACCTCCTGCTAGAATTAGCTGCTTCGTCAGTAGTGAAACTAACCGCTAGTGGGACTCGTGCCCTAGATTCTGGCTATTTAGATTATGTTACCGCCACCTTAGGATTCACTAATGGAATTGTAGCAAATCTAACGGCTAGCAAGGTGACTCACCGCAAAATTCGTCGCATTGTAGCTCATTGTAAAAACTCATTTACTGAAGCAGATTTTCTCAAGAATGAAATTTTGATTCACAGACAAACTGCTAATAACCCTTTGGTTGACCATCGACAAGTACTTTATCGGCAAGATGGTTTAATAGAGAAGGTTTATACCAGCAACATCCAACCTCTAAGTGCAGAGTTGGAACATTTTGTCAACTGTGTGCATGGTGGAAATCAGCCTTCGGTTGGTGGTGAACAAGCTCTTAAAGCACTTAGATTAGCGAGTTTAATTGAACAAATGGCTTTGGAAGATCGGGTTTGGAATCCGTTAGACTGGCCATCGGAGTCAAGAGTACAATCCCTAACTCCAACTGCTTAAAAAATAGAGGAGCCAGGAGAATAATTTCCATACCTCAGTCAATGTGCAAGTGGCAAATTTTCTGACTTCTCCTGTGCTCCTTAAATGAACTGATTACGGTATTTCCCCCTGTGGTTTTGGGTCAAATGTATAGATTTCAGAATAAATTAGGGGACTATTTTCTGAAAGCGTTACATCTGTGCAAAAATCGCCTAAACTATACCGAATAATGTTACATTCGCCATCAGTCTGATATATCTTTTGTCGTATTTCTATCTATACTTAGCGCAGCTAATATTTTTTTAGTTCGCATTTTTGTAAGATGGGCATGATAACTTTTTACAGTTGAGTTAGCACTAGGAGCTTTCATGACAGACCAACCTTCTACAGCTACCCCGATGAATGCCGCAGCTATCCCCATGAATAGGGTAGCTGCCAACGTACCAATTAATACTCCTAAGCCAAACAGCACTCCACCAGCAAAAGGTATTCTTAGTGTTGATTTAGGTAGAACTTCCACAAAGACTTCTATCAGTCGGGAACCAAGCAATGTCGCTTTTATTCCTGCTAACGTCAAACAGTTGTCAATTGAGCAGATTCGTGGCGGTGTGTTTGAATCCAAAGCTACTGACCCTTTAATGGATTTGTGGTTGGAATACCAAGGTAAAGGTTACGCTATTGGCCAACTAGCCGCCGATTTTGGTGCCAATTTAGGAGTTGGACAATCTAAGGTAGAAGATGCACTAGTAAAAGTTTTCGCAGCTGCTGGCTACTTTAAACTCAAGGACGAAGTCTCTGTCGTGTTGGGTTTACCTTTCCTTTCTATGGAGCAATTTGAAAAGGAAAAAGCCCAGATGATTAGCTTAATTACTGGACCTCATGTATTCAACTTCCGAGGCGAATCATTGTCTCTGAATGTGAGTAAAGTCTTAGTCATGCCAGAAGGTTATGGCAGTCTGATTTGGACAGAAGCACAACCTAATAAAGTGGCTTCGCTACCTGACTTTACAAAAGTATCAGTGGGGATTGTGGATATTGGTCATCAAACCATTGATTTGATTATGGCGGATAACTTCCGCTTTGCCAGAGGAGCTTCTCAGAGTGAAGACTTTGGGATGAGCAAATTTTATGAACTGGTAGCTAAAGAAATTGAAGGTTCTGACAGTCAATCTTTAGCTCTGATTTCTGCGGTTAATAAGCCTAAAGGTGAACGTTTTTACCGTCCCAAAGGTGCTAGTAAGCCGACCAACTTAGATGATTTTCTCCCCAATCTGACAGAGCAGTTTTCTCGAGAAATTTGTGCTCGAATTCTGGCATGGATACCGGAACGGGTAACAGATGTGATTATCACTGGTGGGGGTGGTGAGTTTTTCTGGGAAGATGTGCAACGTTTGCTCAAAGAAGCAAAAATTAGTGCTTATTTGGCTGCTCCTTGCCGACAAGCTAATGCTCTTGGGCAGTATATTTATGGTGAAGCGCAATTATCTTCTGCTCGCGCGGCTAGGTCATAAAGCTAATGTTTCAGTGGTCAAAAAAGGTAGTTAAATCTGTCACGTTCAATCCCGACATTACTGATGAGAGCTTGTTAGCACAGGTAGAGAGTTATTTGGAAGCAAAACCTGAAAAAAACTTTAGCGACCTCTGTAAAGAGGCTCTATGGCAGGTTTTATGCGTCCCAGACTCCGAACTAACTGTTCCCCATAAATCCGGGATGATTGAACAGCAAATCGGTGATCTGCAACGCCAAATCGCCAGCCTTGAGCAGCGTTTTTTTGCCAAGGAATCCAATCGTCTAGAGATGGTAGAACGCCAAATTTATCAGCTGACTCAGCAAGTTGCACAATTGGCTATTTCCCTTGAGCGACCATTGACTCAACAACCTCCAACCGCAGTTGTTAACAATCCTACTTATCCTCCTGAACCCTCTTCTCCACCGCAAGAGGTTGACCCTGTAATTAGTCGCATTAGCCAGTTTCTGGATGATTTTTAGCAAAAACTTGGTTTTCAAGCGTCTTAAATTTAGCACAACAGAATTTAGATAAGTTAGTGCAATCCCACCACTCTTGTTTAAGCGGTGGGATATTTTATTTTTAGTCAATTAAACTGAATTAGTCTAAATTTTACCGATTTTCCATAAATAGCTAGAAAGGAAGTTTGTTAATATATGAGCAACTATGGGAATCAACAGGTTTCCACCTAGTAAAGCACTATAACCTAAAGCTAAACCTGTGATAGTTGCCCAAATTACATAAGGCCACTGTTGAGAACCACTGAGATGCAAAACACCAAAGCAAAGGCTGGATGCAATTACTGCAAAATGACCGCATCCTAAAGCTGGCAGCATCACACCTCGAAATAATAACTCTTCACTTAATCCTGGTAATAACCCTAGCCAAATTAAATCAGGTATTGCTAAGGGTTGCAGGACTAATCCCAGATAATAGTCTGCACTTATACGGTAGGGAGGGAGAAACCGATAAGCTAGTCCGCTGACAGCAGTAATTATTAAACCTAAGCTGATTCCCAAAAAGAAATCTTTTGCCTGCCAGTGCCATGTAAACAAGATAACATCCCCAAGCCTAAGCCACAGCTTGGCAATTATCCATAAAATAATAGCTGTCACTCCCATAGCCATTAGTACTTGGGTGCGCGTAAGATAGGGAATTTCTGGTTCTTGCTTATATTGTTCAACCACGGGAATTTGTATAGGGAGTCGGGAGTCGGGAGTCGGGAGTTGAGTTATTCCTCTCTCTCAATTGTGGGCTAATAGCTAAGGGGTCGATATTTGCTTTGTGAGCAACTAATACACCTAATGCTTCTAAATAGGATTTTACCTCTATAGCTTTGATTCCTAACATTGAAGCAGAAGCTTGTGCCAAAGTTTTATTTTCTGTGACTGTAATGATTTTACACTGGCTTTGGCTTAAACTTAACACAGCACTACCACCGCAAGCACTAGCAGGAACAATAACAGCATCAATTTGATCTGACCAAATATCTCCCGGATGAAAAGTTTTGAGTTCTCTGTTCAGCATAAATTGTGGGGCACGACTCAAGCCAACAAGAATACATGGTAGAAATGTGTAGCCTAATTCTTCAGCAGCAGCACGGGGTGATAAGTTTGAATTTGGAGAAGATGAGAATAGAGCAGGAGCATGGGCACAGGGAATCTGAAAAGTTCGGACTAGTAAATGGCTAATTACTGCTTCTACTCCTGCTAGTGGGTCTACGCCTTGACCCTGAAGGTAATTTTCTGTTGCCGCTTGACTTGTATCTTCAGGAAATCTGGTGACAACAGCGATCGCTTCTGCTCCAGTTTGCTGGATGAGTTTTTCAGCTGCTCGTAATAAACTATCTGGGCGACCGATTGTTCCCCAGCTAATACCAGATGCAGCTATACGTAATTCTATATCTAAGCAAGAATCTGTAATTATATGCTCGATAATATTTAATCCTAGAGTTGCTCTAGCAGCATCAGCTACTTGTAAATGCCGCAAGAGTAATTCTGGTTCTATAGCTTTATCTAAGATTAATCCAACTTTATTACTATGGACAGGACGTAAACCCCAATGTCCAGCAGCGAATTTGTCCAGACTATAACCCTCTACATAAAGAGAGTTAGGCATATTCCAATACAAACTAGCTCCATTGAGAACATTGGGGTGAGTAATCAGGCGATCGCAGACCTGTGCAAATAGTCTAGCAACAGGGATTGCGTCACCTGCATAGCCTCCAATGGCTGCGCCAATGCCAGTAGGTACAATTAAAATAGCTGTGTATGGGCGCATAGTTAAAGGTTGGGAGTAGAGAATTACTTATCGACTGTAACAACAGCTTCCACAGTCACTTTTTCTTCTGCGGTATCTACAGAAGTAATTGCCCAGCGAAGTGGTTCTCCTTGTTTTTTCAATTCTGCCTCAATTGCTTTTTGCAACTCAGTAGGAGTTTCTTGCAGATTAATTTCAGCAGTAATAAAATGCGTAGTCATGGTGTTTAATCTCCTTAGTTAACTGACTTAATTATTTTTCTGCCCACAATAGTCCGGTGGCGGGGATCGGTAGAAACCGTAGCTAGAACCTCAAAACCAACGGACTGCAATGTCCCTTCTAAATCAAGCATATAGTATTCATCACTCCAAGGTTCTGTACTCTTCATCAGCGTGAATAGTACAGGTGGTAGATTTTGAATAACAGGTGATTTGGGGTTATTATCTATCAAAGCCAAACACCCAGATGGACGCAATAAACGCCAAGCTTCTTGAAAAATTGCTTGAGTTGTGGAATTAGGAAGTTCGTGGGTGACAAACTGCAGGGTAATTAAATCAAAGGAAGCTTCAGGTAACCCTGTAGCTTCCGCTTGAGCGTGTAACCAAGCTGATATCTCCCGATTACTATCTAAGTGTTTAGCGACAGCCAACATATAGGGAGATAAATCCAACCCTACTGTCCGAACTACATGAGACTGTTTTTGTTGATAGTAACGGTGGATGGCTAAAGTGGAAATACCTACTGAACAACCAATATCTAAGATATCTTGGACATCTGAGGGGCCATAGGTTTTTAAGACTTGATGAAAACTTGACCTCAATCGCTCTTGTGCGGCTTCCCCGGTCAATTTTTCTTTAGGCCATACTCTTAATGCCATAGAATATGTAGCACTCTTTACCTCAAAAGCTGCTTGCCAACTCATATTGCCTTCATCATAGGCATGGAAGGGTACTTTATAATACTCAGGATAGGCTACTTGAGGGTTCAGGACTTCTGCTAGGGTTTGTTTGACACCTGATGCTTCTAGTTCTTCGTAGTTTTTACGCCAAGGAATCCCATTTTTTTCAGCCGTCTTAATTAGCACCTGTCTAGCCTGATGTTTCATCAGTGTGTAGATAGGGGGAGTATTGATCAATAAATTCACAAACCGAGAGAGTAGTCCAACTCCTGCCCAGTCTGGCTTTATTTTTTGGGTCATGAGCAAAGGAGGTATATAAATAAGATTGATCGATCAGCATCTTAGCAGATTTCACATTTACCAAATCTAGACAAAATCTGATAAATTGATCGTATAAATTTGATGGATTAACTGGACACCAGCTTAATTAGCCCTTGCCGAATTGGAGTTGATAAACTATATCTTCTTTTCCTGTAACAATTTTCAGATCAGATAGAGGTTTGGCAACACAAAGCAAAACATAACCCTGTTTTTGTAAAGCTGGGCTAACTCCCATACCATCAGTTTGGTCTACAGCCCCCTCAGTAATTTGACCAGCACATGTCGTACAAACACCAGCATTACATGAGTTAGGTAAATCTAAACCAGCATCTTCAGCAACTGATAGAATAGTCTCATTTTCGGGAACTTGCAAAGTATGTGATTTACCTTGATGGTTGATTTCTACAGTGTATGTTTTGGTCATATTTAACAGCAGATATTCCTAGTTTTAGAGCAGTTTAAATTCTATATCTGATTAATGATAATATATATTTAGGTTTCAGTTATGCACTCTGGACGAAAATATTTTTTTAGATAATCTCGGTGCTAGTCGTTATACAGTAACGATTAGTAGTATTTATAAACTTTAGCCTAAACTTTAGCCAGAGGTTAACTTGCGTCAGTTTAGAATCTTCGCCTCTGGATTATCTTCGTCAAGGCTAATAGGGTTGAACTCTGGGGAAGTTGCAAAAAATGTGCAAACAAGCTGGATGGGTTTTTGGCTGGATTATTATTTGGAGTGTGAAATGCTAGAACTATACAGTCAACAGGTTGCTGAAAGAGCAAAATTAGGAATTCCTCCTTTACCGTTAGATGCAAATCAAACATCACAGCTATGCGAATTGCTGAAAACTCCGCCTGTTGGGAAGGAAGATATTTTATTACACTTGTTACGCAATCGCATTCCCCCTGGTGTAGATGCAGCAGCTTATGTGAAAGCGGGATTTCTCACCGCTATAGCCAAGGGGGAGGTGATAAGTCCTCTAGTCTCACCCCTAGATGCAGTAGCGTTACTAGGAACAATGGTGGGTGGTTACAATGTACAGTCTTTAATTGAATTGCTAGAATCTCCCGTAGCAGTACAAGCAGCGACAGCTTTAAGTAAAACCCTATTGGTTTATGATGCTTTTCACGATGTTTTAGAACTATCTAAAACTAACGTTTATGCGCAACAAGTACTTAATTCTTGGGCGGAAGCTGAATGGTTTACGAATCGCTCTCCAATTCCTAATGCGATTACAGTGACAGTATTTAAAGTTCCGGGGGAAACCAATACTGATGACTTATCCCCGGCGACCCAAGCGATGACTCGCCCGGATATTCCCCTCCATGCTCTGTTCATGCTAGAAACAAAACAACCAGGAAGTCTAGAAACAATAGCAGCGCTGAAGCAAAAAGGTCATCCTATAGCTTATGTAGGAGATGTGGTTGGGACTGGTTCTTCCCGGAAATCGGCAATTAACTCGGTGTTATGGCATTTGGGTGAAGATATTCCTTTTGTTCCCAATAAGAAGGCTGGAGGTTATATTTTAGGTGGTGCGATCGCCCCCATATTTTTCAACACAGCAGAAGATTCTGGTGCGTTACCCATCCAATGCGATGTCACCAAATTAGAAACGGGAATGGTAATTACGATCCATCCCTATAAAGGAGAAATCACGAATGCTGATGGAGAAGTTATTTCCACCTTCACGCTCAAACCGGAAACGATTTTTGACGAAGTTCGAGCTGGAGGAAGAATTCCTCTCCTAATTGGACGCACCCTAACCGATAAAACCCGCCAAGCATTGGGTTTAGCACCCAGCAATTTATTTATTCGTCCTCAAGCACCCGTTGATACAGGTAAAGGTTATACCCTAGCGCAGAAAATGGTGGGGAAAGCTTGTGGTTTACCTGGAGTACGTCCGGGAACATCTTGTGAACCCTTGATGACCACTGTTGGTTCTCAAGATACTACAGGACCGATGACCCGCGATGAACTAAAAGAATTAGCTTGTCTAGGTTTTAGTGCTGACTTAGTGATGCAAAGTTTCTGTCATACAGTTGCGTATCCTAAACCAGTAGATATTAAAACTCATCATGATTTACCAGACTTCATGGCTCAACGTGGTGGAGTAGCATTACGTCCTGGTGATGGAATTATCCATTCATGGCTCAACCGGATGCTGTTACCTGATACAGTGGGGACTGGGGGTGATTCTCATACCCGCTTTCCCTTGGGGATTTCCTTCCCGGCTGGTTCTGGGTTAGTCGCTTTTGCTGGAGCGTTGGGTGTAATGCCATTAGATATGCCAGAATCAGTTTTAGTGAGATTCACAGGGGAATTACAACCAGGGATTACTTTACGAGATATTGTCAACGCCATCCCTTATATAGCGATTCAGAAAGGTTTATTGACGGTTGAGAAGGAAAATAAGAAAAATATCTTCTCTGGGAAAATTATGGAAATTGAAGGTTTGCCAGATTTAAAAGTCGAGCAAGCTTTTGAATTAACTGATGCTTCAGCAGAACGTTCTTGTGCGGGTTGTACAATTAAGTTGAATCCTGAGACGATCGCTGAATATTTACGTTCTAATATTGCGCTATTGAAAAATTTGATCGCTAGGGGTTATAGCGATGCGCGGACTATCCTGCGCCGAATAGCAAAAATGGAGGAATGGTTAGCTAATCGGGTTCTATTGGCTGGTGATTCTGATGCGGAATATGCAGAAGCGATCGAAATTAATCTGAACGAGATTAAAGAACCTATTGTTGCTGCTCCCAATGATCCAGATAATGTCAAATTATTGTCTTCTGTTGTCAATGACCCAATCCAAGAAGTTTTTCTGGGTTCTTGTATGACTAATATCGGACATTATCGAGCGACTGCGAAGGTTTTAGAAGGCGCGGGTGCGGTGAAAGCCCGTCTGTGGATTTCACCACCAACCAGGATGGATGAACATCAATTAAAAGAGGAAGGTATATACGCCATTTTTGGTGCTGCGGGTGCGCGAACAGAAATGCCTGGATGTAGTTTGTGTATGGGAAATCAGGCACGAGTTGCGGATGGGACAACGGTATTTTCCACCTCTACCCGAAATTTCAATAATCGCATGGGTAAGGATGCTAGAGTATATCTTGGTTCGGCGGAATTAGCAGCTGTTTGTGCATTATTGGGACGGATTCCGACGGTACAGGAATATATGGATATTGTTTCCCAGAAAATTCATCCTTTCGCTGAGAATTTGTATCAGTATTTGAACTTTGACCAAATTGCTGGTTTCGCAGATGAGGGAAGGGTGATTCCGTTGGAAGAAATGCCTAAACTTGAAGATATTTTGGGTATTCCTGCTTCTACTCTTAGGTAGATATTACGGCTAAATAAAGTTCTGATAATCTATTTCTTGAGGTAGAGGAATAAGAGTCTAGGCTGTAATTACTATTAAGGGAATATTCCATCAAGAGTTAACCGTTGACCATTAACAGTCAGCAGTCAACAAATCGTTGGATGTATATTCTCTCCCGTTATGGCCGTGCGGCTATGGCGGGAGAGAATTTGGCTTTTTCTAGGGAACTGAATGCTGTGGCGCAAATGTAGAGATGCTAAAATAGAATTCTCAGCTAGGAAAAGGTCTAAAAGCATGGGTGATGAATTACAGGATAGCGAAGTAATTGAAAAAGATGAAGACACTGCTGAGGAGGATAGAAGTGATGATGGAGGATTATATCCTTATGATCCAACTAAAGCAGATATTGATATTCGAGAAGATCCGCAAACTGTTTTTGAGTTAATGAGAAAATATGATAATGGAAAATTGATCATTGATCCTGAGTTTCAGCGTAATCTAGTTTGGAAGATAGAGCAAAAAAGTAAATTTATTGAGTCGGTAATTTTAAACTTTCCTTTACCTCCTTGGTATGTCAATCAAACTGTAGAAGGTAACTATATTATTGTAGATGGCTTACAGAGAACATCGACATTACACCAGTTTATTAATGACGAGTTTAAATTAACAAAATTAGAAGCTTTAACGTAATCGTTCAGAGGGTAGCGAAGGTGTAAAAGGGGTAAAAGCCAATCAGTGAAGGAGTTAGAGTAATAAAACCCAAAAATTGAGACTAGGTGGGAGAAAGGTAAATACTCTTGTAAGACAAT
>Ga0116231_10005385_pt1 | contig 25246 bp, 19 predicted proteins | sample S1TSphgellanicum_2_FD_89695 | JGI IMG/M metagenome (GOLD analysis project Ga0116231, IMG submission 89695) | Host-associated microbial communities from peat moss isolated from Minnesota, USA - S1T2_Fd - Sphagnum magellanicum MG | ecosystem: Host-associated > Plants > Peat moss > Unclassified... | reverse complement strand
TGAGAAGAGAGGCTTGTTGATGAACTAGGGGAGCTTCTAGACATTCCAAAAAACTTGGCTTTAAGATTGTTCCAAATAGGCAAATGAAAATCGAATCAAAGGAGGTTAGCTAAAGCTAAAAATCCAAGAGTGTGGGGAAATAACAAAGAAGGTAATAAGGCCTTTCTGCAAAACAACGAGTGAAAATCCCAAATGTCACCTTCACATCCCCCAACCCAAGAAGGGCATCTATGTGCCGAACATCATCATAATCTTCCTAGAGAAAATAAGTGAAGGAAATGGACCCCAAAGAACACCCAAAACCCTAACATTACCCTTAACAAGGGTACAAAAACTTAATGGAAGTCAGAACCCTAAAGGCAACCCCAAAGGAAATTAGGTAACACATTTGCAAGGTTGAACCGCAAGGCCTACCAAATTTAATTGGGAAGAAAATTAATGGAAAATTTGAGAAACAATAAAAGCATGCCCAATGATGTGGGTGTCATTTACAACGGAAAGGAACAAACAAGACGGGAAAAGGGAAATCAAACTACAAAACACACGGAAATGAGTCAGGGCAAAAAGAGGACCACCTAAAGGATCCCTCTTATGCATACCAAGGGAAGACTGAATAACAGACATGTCGCTTTGAAAGGATTGGTGGCTTTAAAAAAACAAAAATTAAATAATATAAAAGGAACAGATGAAAAGTATGAGTTGAAACAATTATCTGCCTATAACACACAACTCCTGAAATATAACCTTATGGGAAGTAATGTTGAAGGCATTTACAATGTCTACCTACAACACCACCCAATCAAGGTGAACACCTAAGGCTACCCAAATCATGTGCACCAATGATTTACAACCTCCCCTAATTTTGACCCCAAACTAGTGGGAGATAAGTGAGCTACAAATGCATCGTGAAACTGAAGGCAAAAGGTTCTATTCACCAATCGATAAAGAACCTCACCTACCATAATTGGCTAAATGCCATTAGAAGGCTTGGCCAAAGCTAACAACTTGGCAACACCAAAGGTCCTAGTTATACTCATGGGCATATGCCGTACAACAACATAAAAACACACTAAAAATAAATGGGAAAAGCCATTAGTTTGAGTCCTCTAGGTCAAATATATCTTGAAGGTGCTCGAAAACCATGCCTAAGGCCTTTTAGTTGAAAGGTGAACTGAATGGATGAATGTCGACCAAAACACGTCTAAAGGAAAATCCAAGTTTACTTTTGATTAAAACTCCATCGAAAAATCTGAACATGACAAAAATGAATCTGGAGGATGAAGAATTTGCAAAGTAATAATGGTCTTCAAAGAGGCCAAAGCTAATGTTAGGGGGGGTGAAGGCCTTTGCAGCATGAACACACTCCCCAAATTGCCCTAGGGTTAGACTCTAACAAAGACGATGGGGCCCCGAGTGGGAAAAGGAAAATGAAACCTCCACGAGAAGGGCACCATCTAAACAAGGGGGGTCTAAAGGTAAAATAGTCATTAAGGCCTATGTGTGCAACAAATGTTCTGCCAAAAATTCTTTCCAATTATTAGAAATGAACCTTCGTAACTGAATCCTAGGCTCCCTATGCTTAACCTTCTCACCTTGAGCAAACAAAAAAAGGCAATAGTGAGGGAAAAGTAAAAGAAGGTGCCAAACAGCAACATTGTTCAAGTTTTGCACTATGCAATCTAAAAGAAATTTGAATGTTAGTTGCACCTTTTGCTTCAAAGCAACTAGGATGCGAAAATATAATAAAAGCATGGGGAACCCCAATAAAAAAACTCCAAGGGGATTTTAATTCAATATCCATGCCCAAGTTACTAGAAGGGGGCATGGGGTCTAAAGGGATGGAGTACCATCATCACCCCTCAAAGAGCTAGCTTAAAAAGGTTGACATTACCTTTGATGGCATGCCAAACTAAGACACATAAATAGGGCCCCATAATCAAAACATGAGGTCAATTGATACTCTCAGCATGCATTGGAGGTATGATTAGCCCATAAACTCGAAACGCCCTAATTGGACAAGCTAGGATTGAAGCAAAAGTCATAATGACACAAGGGAAAAAGGGAGGGGCCAAAACTACTTAATGAGGCCCCTATGGAAAGGTAATAGGTTGAAGAGTTTATGCTAAAAGCATGGGTGGGGGAAAAGAACTAGGGGACACATCTTTTATAAAGGGAGGAATCTCCATCATATAAATCGACACCCACATGGCCAAACTAAAAGAGGAAGAAGGCCTAAGGAAACCTATGTCATGTGACGTGTTCCTAAGTCCCTAGTTAGTCCCCAAGTTGGGCCTAAGTACTTAAGTTGTGGAATTGTGGGAAGGACTCGGGGCACACTCCTAGCTCTCAACACTAAAAGGGGTAGAGGGGCGTGCTAAAGCTCCGGGATGGGATTAGGAAGAAGTGAGAAGCTATTCACTTACTCGAACCTACATCAAAACCAACCAACAAGTTGGTTAGTTCACTTTCTGGAGCACCCTTGGTGTTAGGACAAGCCACGAGCAACTCTGGACTCACTTGACTCACCACGGTTCGGACTCGAAGGAAGCCACCACCTTCCCCCATATAATATACTCTGTGCCTCTCCGCAGCACCCACATCCGAATGGTTTTTTGTCCCGGGACTCCCAAGGAGGAGTCCCGAAACTGTCCCAGTTTGGACTTTCGGGACTTCGAGTGATCATAAATATTTGCTCAGACCTCCGATTGGGATGAGGTCTAAAGCAAACTTATAGCTCTCCTCAAGAGCTTTCCAACGGCGTGTTTCACTTCTCCTGCACGCATCAAGGTCGGGTCGATTCCCGACTTTTAGTGGTCGGGAGTCAAACTGCCAGTTTGACTCCCGGGCCTTCTTTTTGCCATAACTTGTGTTGCAAATGTCCAAATGGTCCATGCGAGGCCATTTTAGACATCTAAACTTCAATAGCTTTCCAATGATATAAAGAACACGTCAAGGCGAGGTGTTTTGACCCCTGCAATTGAACTCTAAAGTTTTGGGAGTCCTGGAGACTCCCAAGTCCCAATTTCGGGAGTGTGAATTTCATCCTCACACTTCCCTTGACGTAGGGTTGCGACATCATGTGCACCAATATTGGCACTTATAACTATCGTTGTCATCACACTCACAACACATAACACACTAACACCTTAAATGGTGCACCACATCCAAACCAAAAGACTAACTCATTTACAATAACACAAGAATCCAAGTCCAAAACATAAGAAACCAAAACACTTGCATAATAAGAAAACTACAAAGCAGAAGCTACACTTTAGAATTTCAAATCATCAAAAGTGATTTGAGATGACATTCCATGGGATTTTATCCCCAAAACCAAATATCTTCAACCACGTTCACACTCAAATCGGTTCAAAACAAACTAATTATCCTAACTAACCCAGTTTAACTTGATTACAACCTAATTGGGTAGTTAAACTAAAATTCCTAATAGATGTTGTACATACCAATATTGGCACCTACAACTATCATTGTCATCACATTCACAACACATAACACACTAACACCCTAAATGATACACCACATCTAAACCACCCCCCTCTATGGGGCTGAGGTTTCCTTAAGGCAAATAACACTATAGAATTACCTAGGTAATCCACCATGGATGAATCTTTCAGTTCCAAGGTAAAAGGATCATTACGCAAACCTGAGCCCTATCATTAGTCGCCTATATGGAATCTTTCAAATCCTTAGCTAAAGGTGAGACATCATGGGAAAGAACCTTAAACTAATCCTATTATGTGACTATGGGAACCACATCTATTGGGTGCATCGAACGCAAAACCATTTGCCAACTAGTACTTGGTCCAAGGGTGGTGTCAAACATGTAATGTGCCATCCTCTTGAACACTAATCACAAACCAACATAGTGGCAGCTCCTATGGATTGCCCACACAACATACACTGTAAACTAATAGGTATAACGGACAAGGATGGATCAATTTGGCCATCCACATTGGGAAGATGACATGGTGCATAATTACATACATGGTCCTTCCATGTCTGACCATCTCGTCCCTCCAATTACAATATTCCAAAAGGTAGGACCTTTTGAACACGCAAACTCACATGATCTACAATCACATCCAATGTGGTGGGTGTTATTTGTTACAAGTAAACATAATCCTTTGGCTCAAACCTACAAACTTGAGGTCTATAACTTCCTCCATGAATCGTGGCATATTGAAAAGTATCTCAATGTTAAGTTATTGCCAAATTCTCTATAGTAATAGGCATCACACGTTTGAACAAAACAACCCATTGCTCACATGCCTAAATCCACATTAAAGGATCATTGAAATTAATCATAGTCATAGCATTATGTCAAATGGAGGTTGATAGCTCAAGATCCCGACCAAATAGCAAAAAATATGGTGAAAAAAATGCCTATGAAGCTTGATAACTAAACTTATATCCCATGGCCAACCATGGTAACTACAAGTCCCAATCTTGAGTGTGGCCTTTTTGAATGCCATACTTTCACAATCCTTGCTTCATTGTTTGCACCATTTGTTCACCCAACTTGTTTGCCTCATGATGATATCGTGAAGTAGTCTAATCACCTATCAATGCTTCTCACACAAATCCTGGAAATCCCCTTGGAATTTTGTACCTTGGTTGGTGAAAACATCAGTTAAAGCACCAAATGTGCTGAGGATTTTGTCTAGAAATGCATATGCAACTCCCTCACTACTACAATCTGGCAATGGCCTTAACTCCAAGCACTTGGAAAAGTGTTTGATCATAATTAGAACATATTGGTTATATCGAGGTGTCAAACTCAATGTGCCGGCAAAATCCAAGCTCCATCGATAACCTAGCCCCATAATCAATAAAGGTTATAGTTAAGGTGTTGGTGTGTTGAATAATGCCTGTACTCAATCACACACCACACATCAAGAAACAAACTATTGAACTTGTAGTTGCATCCCATGTCACCAATACTTTGCCTAAATCAAACTATAGGTTTGTTGAACCCCAAAATGGCCCAATTCCTCATGAACATGTCATATAAGGCCCTCACATTGCTTTGGGCATGGCATTACACGTATTCGCCCATTTGTCCACACACGTAATAAGGAATGACCTTCCCATTAGAATTGTTTCACCCTATGGATAACCTGATCTTATTCCTTGGGTGTCAATCCCACCGAAACCTCACTTGCCTGTAGATATGCCATAATAAGTAAATCTAGATGGATGTTTAGGGCATCATTGCCCTCTAGTTCATCATCATTACTATGGGAATTCCCACTACTCATGTTGCCATGGGATACATCCCTAAAACATCCCAACAAAATACACAAGTTTGCAAAGGCATGCCATCCTAGTATTGCTTCCAAATCCACCTCTCCATACCACCTACACCTGTGGTATCCTCCTCACTGGAACTTGGGTTCCGACTCAACCTATCGACATCCCAATTAACCCTACTAGCCATGTTAACAATATTAAAATCATGCTCTTGAGGAATAAATGCCCATTTGGCCAACTTTCCTTTGAGTCAATTTGATTCCATTAAAAACTTCAAGGGTTAGTGACCAGTAACCAAAGTAAATGGGCTACCACATAAATAAAACCTAAAAGAAGAAATTACCCAAACAATAGTGAGGCATTCCCCTTCATATGAACTATACTTAGTTTTTGTTTTATTCTTGGACAGACTTGCATATGCCACCACAAATTCCCAACCATTGTCATCCAACTGGATAAGCATGGCTCCTAACCCTAAGATATTCCAATCAATATGCAACTGAATATGTCCTTGAATGGGTCGCCTCAAAATGGGGACTAAGGAAAGTTGGGCCTTCAACTCCTAAAATGCCTGCTCCTGCTCCTCACCCCAAACGTCCTCTTGGTTGATCTACATCAACCTAGTTAAAAATGTAATAATGTTGTTAAATCCCTTAACAAATTTCTAATAATAATTACACAAGTCTGAAAAGGCTTGTAACCAGTTGACATTTGTTGGTTGGGGTACTTGTGAAATGACCTCAACCTTGGCCTTTTGTACCCCCAATCCACCTAAATAAATAATGTGACCCAGGTATTCCACATGTGTTTAGAAAAATCGACATTTACCTAAAAGAAACTTAAGGTTATGATCTTTAAGTCTTTTGAATACCTCCTGCAAATGATGCATGTGATCCTATGATGTTGCGCTGAAAATAATAATGTCATCAATGTAGCACAGTTTGGCAAAACCAAGTCTTGCCAACATTCGATCCATCACCCTCTGAAATTTTGCGAAAGCATTCTTCAAACCAAATGGCAAAAACCACCATTGGTACAAACAATCTTTCCCATGAAGATCGCTTCCCCAAAATGTCGTCTTGACCTTATACCTTCCCTCAATGGCAACTAATGGTAGCCAAATCTCAAGTCCAAGGTACTAAAAACCTTGGCCTGATAAAAAATCTCTTCCAATAAAAGTATGGCATACTTGTCTGAACATGTGTGCTTATTGACTAAGCAATAATCCATTTGTTGCATTAAGTTTATAAGAATTTAATTCATAAAAAAAAAAAAACTGAACTTAATAAATAAATGAAAAGTGCATTTGAAATTGACTAGTTAATAGGTGTTCAAACCTACATTTTCATCAAAAAGTTAATGAAATATATATGTATTGAATTACAATATGAAAATCATCATATATTTCAACAAGCTATCAAAAACTAATTATATTTTTTCTTTGTTAAAACCTATTTGACACCTAGTTGAAACAAAATCCCACCAAAAGTAAAAGTCAAATGCTACTTGTATTTTTTAAAACCTACTTCAACCTACTTTTGCAAGTTGGAATTTGAAAATTAACACAGATTAGTGAAAAAAACATCTTATCTTTTATAATTGAACTAAAAAATTCAACATTACATAATTTTATGATAGGTTTTATTCCTATTGTAAATCTAGTTGCTTCAATTTCAACAAAGTAATCAAACTATTCACTTTATCTTGTTTACAATATAATTTCAAAGGTATATTGTTTGTTTGTCAATCCAATGCTAATATGAACAAAGAGACATCTTCTTGATTCCAATACTAGGTATCTAAGTATTCCTAATGAAGATTTCAATCCAAATTTATTCCAAACCCTAAAAATTTCACTAGGTTGATAAAGACAAGTATTAACATAGGGGCAAAACACAATTGCAAGGTTCACATCATGAGTCAAGCCTTGAACCTTGAGCAATTTCCTAGATTGTCATGGGCATCAACATACACTACCAATTCACAAAGCAAACCTAATCCCATGTCCAAATTGCATGCATCTATGTGATTTGAAAAATATTCACACATGAGCTATAGAAAAGAACCTCAAGAATAATTACATTTGCATGCTCCTTCACACTTCCATTCACAACCTTAAAAGTCAACAAATTCAAACAAAAGCATTCCAACTTCCAAGTACATGTGTAAATCCATGTCTTGCATTCTCATACTCATCAAGGAACTTTCAAACACAACATTGATGAAACAACCTAATACATGACATGGATTATTTATTTTACTTCTTTTTTAGGCTCCTCCTTGTTGACCATAGCCACCAATCCATGAAACAAAAAGGAGGGAACATATATGTAGAACCAATATTCACCCCCCTTAGCAACAAAATCAATTGCTTACAACAAACATGAAATTAACATGTAATGAAAATAATTGACCACCAAGTAATGTTAATTATGACTTACTAATCTTCATGTGAGTGTTGTAAACAACCTACTTGCATTATTCATCCAACTTAGGAATAATATAATGATACCAAAATTTTGAAAAACAAGAACATCACATGTATCACATGGCCTTTTATATACATGCTTTCAATCATCCCTTAATGTCTCATTCATGAATTGAAATTTGTGTGTATTAAAGAAAATCACGGGGGTAGATAAAAGCATTTGACCTAAACCCATGTTTTTTAATGGATGTAGGAGTGGATTCTTTGGAGTCACCATTTAATCAAACAACATACATAAAGAACAAATAGAAACAATTATTATTGAAATTTGAATGAATTTAAAAGATCAATATGTTAAACATTTGAAAATCATTTACCTTGAAGTGTTAATTTAAGCATATATGAACCATGAAAAATAATTTGGCAAGATGTCCACAAATGAATGGGTGAATTATTGCTCATGAATATAAGACTTATGAGCTTTAAAATATCCTAAAACATACATGCCTAAATTTTTTTATAGGTATGTGTAATTTTTAATGATGATTGAAGAAGGCTTACCAACCATTCTTTTAATCTACAAAAGGAAAAATATTAATTGGGGATTCAAATTTCTTTCAAGGTGTACCAAAATCTTGTCACAACATCACCATTTTCTATCTTTTTTACCTAGTCCTTTTTTACTATGTAAAAACACATTTATGGATGATTATGATGGAATTTGGAATTGTAATGATAAAAATATGGTCCTTCTAAAAGATTTGACAACTTTTGATTCATTATTTCTTATGGAAATTAAAATATAGGGTAAAACAGGACTACAATAAGGACTAGTCCTTTTTGTCTTGTGTGGTACACCTTAAAAGATTTTCACCCTTGGGTGAAAGCATAATTAGGTGTTTAATTTGGTCTATCATAGTTGCATTTTTTTGGATCATAGATGAGTTAAAATGTAAAGCCATATTTCACATTAATATTGTCAATTTTTGAATTATTCATATTGCAATAGATGTTAATGAAAGTCATATTTTAAAATATGGATGAATTATAGGAAAAAAATGGATTCATAATGGAGTTTTAAAATGATGACACTATGTCTATTACACATATAGAATAAAAGATGTGAATTTCAAAAAATGTAACAATAGTGTCAAAGTCAAAATTAAAACATAGGTAATCATCAAATGAAAATTTTAAATGAAAATTTTAAAAGTAAAATGCATTGAAATATTTCGAATATAACAATTTTATTTTATTTTATTTTAAACTATCAATTTTTTCATTTTCAATCATGTTTTTCCCATTTCCCATTGAAACCTTCAAGCTTTCACATGGATTTGTTTTGACCAATCACATGCTTAATGATATTTATAAAGTGACTTATCAATATTCGTGACCAAAAAAACACAAGGGGATATTTATATAATTTATAATGTGATAAATATCACAATTGTAAAAAAATTTGACTAATGTAAGATGTGGATTTTTAAAAATGTTTAAAGTGAATTGCCTAATCATGTTTTTTACAAGCAATTAATTCCAACCTCAAACATAAACACTAATCTATATATCGCATGTTGTTACCAAAATAAACATAGTTTGCATTATGTGGCTATGTATTTAATGTGGTGTTTTCCAAAGTTATTGAACCCCTAGTGCATAAGAGAACTTTTCCCTATTGTAATGAAAGGCATATCTTAAAAATAAAACAAAAATCAATGTCAAAATGCCTATCTACAAATAGAAGTATTGAAAGGGAGAATCTAGGATTTATGAATTCCACCAATTGTAGGTGCATGGATTGACAAAGATTTCCTCACTTGTGTTCAAGCATAGATCTATTCATAAGTTGTTACATATGAACAAATCTATAAAATTTGTAACAACTTTAGTCCATAGTGATATTTCACCTCATTCCAACATGAGATTGCAACATACAAGGGAAAAATCCTTTTGAATGTTAAAAAAACATGTATACATTTTAACAATTGAATCCAAATTAGTGGTTAGATGATTTCCCAATTTGGCCTTCATGAAACTAAGGATGGAAAAGTGCACTCATCATCCACACACCTTATAAGAACAACCATTACAAGTTCAATAAACTTCATATATTTTTAAGCAACTTGCTAAACTTGACTTGGGGGTGCCAACAACTTGTTGGTATGGTCTATTGTTAGACTTCAAAAAAAATTGTTCAACTTTTTGGGCTTTAATAAGGCACATTTCCATGAGTGCCCATTAGCCCACTATTTGTACTTTCCCCACCCAAATAGTTGGGGTTTTCATGCAAAAAGTTTCAAAACCCACTCACTATTTAAAAAGGTTCCCATTGTCCTGGGGTCCCTCAACCCCCCAAATCTAAAGACATCCACAAGACTCACAAATGCCAATCACCTTACCTCAAAAACCAATTGTAAGCCACTTGGATGCCACCTCCACCGTAGATGGTTTGTGATGGAGGGGCTAGATCCTAGTGTTGAAAATTGGAGGATTGCACTCACACAACTTCGTTTCTCCTACATTTGTTGCCCAAGTTTCTTTCCTTTATGTTGAGTTTGCCACCTCCACCTTATAGTGCTTCATTCCTCTTCACCATTGGCCATAATGCATTGGGATTTGTAAGATTGTACATGTTATTGTTTAAAATGCACAACATTTGGATGAAGGGCTAGCTACTAGAAGCTAGAGCTATGAAGTTGTGCAATGCAAGCATGCATTTTGAACTATGGACTTTGGAAATACATCCCCAAAAATTGTCGAACATTGTTGACATTGAAGTTTAGATAATTGATCGTGATTGTTGGTTGCATGACACACCATTAATGTCTACTCATCATCACCCATGATTCATTATTCATGAATCATTTTTTCATGATCGATTATAAAAATGTAAATCTTCAATGTTCATTATTAATTGTGTTTTTTTTTCTTAATCATATTGTGCTTCTTGCTTTTTCATGTTACATAGTTATTATAGTCCATATCATGTTTTCTAGGTGGTTTTGATCCTAGGTACATGTAGCAATCCATTGCCATATTTTTAAAAATTGTGTTCATGGTCTTGATTTTCATTTTGCATCCAACTTCCCATGAATTAAATGCAGTGACCTATAGTTTCATATTTTTACTTCAAAATATTTTGAATATACTTTCTTGTGTCCATATCAAAAATTGTTTCATTTTTTAATTGCATTTGGGGTGAGCTATTTTTTTTGGTCTACTTTACCTTATTTACACCCCTCATGTTCTCATTTTTTATAGGCATTGAACATAATCGATCATCATTGTGGTGCAACGATCACATAATGGTAAGTGCCCATCATTTTTTCCCTTCTTATTCATGGTTTCATTTTGTGTAGGTAGAATTCATCATCATCATGGTGTGACAATCACACTGTGGCAAGTTCCCATAATTGTTTTTCATGGTTTCATTTTTTGTAAGCAAAATTAATCATCACCATGGTGTGGTGGTGGTAGGCACACATAATATTTTCCTTCCAATTCATGGTTTCATTGTGGGCGTGACAATAGTAGGTGGCCATAATTTTTTTGATTGTGTTCATCATCTCATTTTGTGTAGGCATCATTGTAGGAGTTCATGATCCATCATTACGTTGTTTTCCATTGTCATTGCTTGGGTAGTAGTCTATAATCCATCATTTGATCGTCATTTTTGTGTGATAATGCCCAAACAATCATCCATTGACATTACCTAAACAATAACCCAATCATCGTGCAACTATCCATCATCATCAGTGATCACCTAGGTAGCACAACAACAACCCAACAGTAGCCCATTGATCATCATGGTCATCTTTGAAACTGAAGGTTTTCAACTAGTCTTGTAAGTTGATCATTATGTTGATGTGTTGTGTGCACTTTGTAGTGCATCCATCACCATCCTAGTAATCCTTGCCATTACCACAAATAAACATCACCATTTTATTTTTGGTTATGATTTTTAAAAACCAAACCTAATCATGGTGGTTTATGCACATTGTAAACCATTGTAGTTACCATTTGTGATTTTATTTTTTTTATCCATTGAAGTTCATTGTCATGCTACTAAAATCCATGGTCATTTCATGATTATCTTGTTGGTCTTAATCCTTTATTGGTATTGGTCCTTGTGAAGTATTCTAAGTAACAACAATCCATCACCATTATTTTTTCGTAATCTTGTTCTTGGTCATCCTTTTGTTTATTAACATGTCAAAAATACAGCCCCTTAAGAGTTAGTTCAAATATAAATACCTTTTTGGTGATAGAATTCCTGCCACTAATATTGGTACTTCTAGTAATAATCCACCTAATGATATTCCTATAGTTGATATTGGGGAGTATGAATGCATGATTGTGGATCCAATGGTGCCAACTAAGACCATTGAAATTGCCAAAAAAAGGGGCTTATGAATTGAATAGGCACTTCCAAGATAATTGGGCAATTTAACTTTCGTGGGCTAAATTTGTGTTAGGTTTTAATGGGAGAATCAAATTCAAGTGCAATGCAAGATTTGCACTTAAATTGAGGGTAGATATAAGCTTTTGATTCCAAAGTTGGATTTTCTATGGAAACATGCTAATCATCATAAGGCTTGATAGCCATGCTAGGGGTAAATGTGGGGGATCATTATTTCCTAAAAATAATTCTCATGTGGCCAATGAAAAGTTGTATTTTTCTAAAGGTTCTCAAACAATGTTGTAGCAAATAATTCATGGTGCAATTCAAGTTGATAAGAAGAAAAAAATTATGCAATTTTCTTTGATTTTCCACTTGCTTACTCATGGCCATCCCAAGACAGATTACACATCAATGTAGAAATTGATTATTCAATTGAATTTTCTTGACAATCCAATGAAACATTGGTCCAATGAAAGAGGTTGGGAGATGGCAAATTCTATGTGGAATTTTTTTTTCAAAAGAACTCAAAGTTTTGTGGTTGCTTGGAGGTTTCTTTCTTTAAGTGCAAATGAAGTTATTAATATTGATAACCAATACTAGATTTCAATCCATGTGTATGTGATGCAAGCATGGAGAAGGGTGCAAATCCTCTTCACATTTCAACACATTGTTGAAAGGGGTACTATAGACAATTTAACCTTTGTCATGACACAATCATTAATGCAACAAGGAAGGTTAATAGAAAAGGAGGTGTGTGAAAGGTTCATTTGGTTTAATGGAGATGGAATTTTTTTCTTAAGGATGTCACATTGGAATGACATCTCAATTGAAGAAAAAACATTCCCTTTACATGATGCAGCAACATTGTATGGCCCATAGAACAGATCTTACATTGCAAGCTTTGTCAAACCTACCAATGGTGTCCAAGTTGGAGGATATTCTCCAATCCTTGTATGCTTATTTTTCAAGCTCCCTTAAATGCCATTTGGAATTCATTAAGTGTGTCGAATTCATGGAAAAAAGGACTCAAGATTTTGAAAAATGTTAAGATTCAACGGATTTTAATGTTGGAACCTTTGAAGCACATTTTGGCAAAATACATTGATGTTGATTGTGAAGATGTCATAAAACAACATTAATGTTGTTTGAGCAAAGTTCAATCTCAACCTCCTTCGTGATTTTCATACATTGTTAACCTTGTTTTATTTGTTGCCATTATAGGAGGCAATTATGCTTTTGATCGAGTTTGCTCAAGGAATATATGTTTTCATTTGTGATTTTGTAGCAATGGTCAAGATTTGTGAAACTAACCTCTTCATGATGTATTTGGATCCATTCACAAGCTACCAACATGAACATTTCTAAGTTTTTTGTGACATTATGGACAACAATTATGCCACCATCACCTAAGATTGGGTTATTGACCTCAACAATAATGCAAAAACTTTATCTTTTCGTATGGCTATTCATTCCTATCAAGCTCACATTTTTTGTGCAATTGTTGGGGTAAATTAACTTGTGTGCAGGGATGTTTATTTCACATCCATTACACAAGTGCAATGTTAATGTGTTGTTCCAAACGAAATGCTTGTGACAAAATTAGAGAGGCGTTTTGTGGATTCAAAGTTGATGAATGCCTTTGACATTGTGTATCTTTAATTTTGGATGCAACCATATGCAAAATTTTCTTTATCTTTGCATCTTAGTGTCATCAAAAGACATTGTTGTGAATTTAAAAAGGTGAAACCTTCATTAGATCATGTTGTTGAACCTTTGATTGTTAATCTCCTTGACATGCAATAGTCCATGTTTAAATTCATTATCAAAGCACAAGCAACCAAGGCTATAGTTGATCCATTTGATATAAATCCAATTATGAAGTTATGGGTGACAAATACTAATAATTCATTATTGTGTCAATGATTAAGTGAATATATGAAGTTAATAGAAATAATAGTTGTTTCTATATTAAGTTCAATGGAAAATGAACATACTTTTTTCACTCTCACATTTATGAAGGACAAATTACACAATTAGTTAAGGTCACATTTGTGTCACAACCCTAGCCTTGGACTCGCGACCAAGTCAAGGGCTTGCAAGGTTGCAGGCCAAGAGGGAAACACGGGAGTGAAAGAAAGTGTGAGGGAATGAACCTTCACACTCCCGAATGTTCAGAGAACAATTGCAAGGGTCAAAACCCAATGGATCGAAGAGTTCCTTATATCATTGGAAATCTATTGAAACGTAGATGTCTAAAATGGGCTTGCATGACCCATTCGGACATTTGAAACAAAAGTTATGGTCAAAAGAAAGGCAAGGAGTCAAATTGGCAATTTGACTCTTGACCATTAAAAGTCAGGAATCAACCCGATTTCCTTATGTGTAGGTGGCGTGCAACATATTGTGGGAAAGCTCTTGATGAGGGTAACAACTTTGTTTTAAACCTCAACTCAATTAGAGGTCTGCACACAAAGTTATGGGGCCCCAAAGTCGTGGGAGTCCCAACTTTGGCAATTTCGGGATTCCCACTTGGGAGTCTTGGGACAAAATGCCATTTGGATGTGGGCCTCGTGGAGAGGCACGGAGTATACTATAAGGGGGAAGGTGGTGACTTCCCCCAAGTCCGGGCCGTGGTGAGTCTTGTGAGTCCGAATTGCTCGTGGCTCATCCTAGCACCAAAAGTGCTCCAACTATGCACTACCACCTTGTGTTGGTTTTGTGTAGGTCCGTGTGAGTAGTTGATGCTTGTCACTCTTCTTAGTCCCATCCCAGAGCTCCAGCACACCCCTCTATCCCTTCAAAGTGTTGTGAACCAAGGAGTGTGCCTCAACTCCTTGCTCTTCCATTGTTTTTAGTTTGGGCTCACATTTGAATCCATTAAGGAGCTTGGGGGTGCGTCATTTGGATATGACTATTCACATGTTTGCACAAGAGTTTTTTATTCAAAAAAACTTTGTTTATCATGAGGCCATTACCAATTTGAAATATCAAAAAATGTGAATTGGTGCTACCATTTAAGAATGAGTGTTACGCTTTAACGAATCTTTTATGTCTTAGTGCTTTTGTTTCCATTATCTGAACAAACATGATGATGTTGTGTTCAAATTTCATCATGAGATTTATTAACATTCGAGTGTGGTCGGTGGGATTTTGAATTGCATTCGGCAAAGTTTCTTATCAGACTGAGGTCAAGTCTCCCTCAAAATTTTGGTGTGTCATGTGCAAATTAGAAAGGATGCTACTTTTATGTCAGTTGTGTAATCAAATTAGTCCTTTGTGATGAATGAGATAGCCACATATGTGTATTAGTTTTTTTAATAAGTGCCAATTGAACTTAGGTTAAAAAAATTAGATTCACCACTTTAAACTTCTTTTGAAAAATTTATGTATGCCAAAAATAGAGTTACCAAGTAATCAAGGGGTCACCTATTCCTATGCCAGAATTGTCAGGAAAGCCACTTTGGCAAACAAAAGGACAAGAGGCATGCCATTGTTTCGCACGTTTTAAATTTTTAAAAAAAAAACCCTGGTGTGCATTCTTTCAAAGTGAAAGTGGGTTGAGAACTATTGAGCCGATCGTGAAACTGTTTCACCCATAATTTGGTAAAATTAATTGGATAGTAGGTGGGCTGAAGACATGGAAACTGGCCATTAGCACATTTGGACCTCTATACACATTAGTTAACATGTACCTCTCACATAGAAATGGTTTACAAGTTAAAACCATAACTGTATTCACTTAAGGGCCAGTGTTTTATTTAGGGGGTAGAACTACATACATACCACACTACACAGCATTTTAGGGTTTCAAAATCAAAATGGCTACTAATTGAAGACATACATTCCAGGCTCTAGCCACATCGTCTACACATTTGAAGCGAACCCCCTGAATTAGAAGCTTCATTGTAAACTGACATGGTTTGAAAAAAACTGACGTGCTTTAGAACAATGTTTTTTTTTTTTTCTCCCAAATTTGTGATGCTAGTGGGTTGGGCATCATGCACAAGAGGACTTAGCCAAATTGGGCTACAACTCAGAGAAAAAAGTAGAAATTTTTGGGATTCCTCCTATATTTTGGCTATAGGTATGTTGGAACCTAATTTCAATGCCCTTTCCTCAAAATGATTTTTCTCATAATGTGGCGATTCGGGCCCATTTTCCCCCCAAAAAAGTCCTTTTGTGTCAGTCACACTTCCACTTTTTTTTGTTGCGAAGATTGGGAAAATTCAGCCCAGAAACAAAGCAATGCTTTCGAGATTAGGCTGGCAAGCCTTGCAGAAAGAAAGAAATAATTGGCAGCCTTTCAGCAAAAGTGGTGTGACAATAGGAGAGCTTCCGTTATTCTCAAGATCATATTGCACGGGAGTTCATTGTTGACTTGTGAAGGGTTTCGTCACTTGTGGGTGTAATTTGTGTTGTTTGGGGCACGCAGGTGAAGGAGGATACTATTTTTGTTTAAGGAAGTGCACGGGAAGGTTGTTGCGGTGTAAATTACTCGATCTTCCTGAGGTTGGTGTCCTGTGCGGTGGAGCTTGCTTGTGTGATTGAATAAGAGGACGGTGCTGGAACTGTGGAGGGACGGACTTGAACTCAGGGAGTTTTCTTTCATGATGTTAATCAGTTTGTGTGTTGTGTTCAAGTGTACATGTGCTAGAGAGGAGAAAAAGCACTCAATTTAGCTATGCATGCTTTTCTGTACTCTGCAATAGATGTAGCAATACAGAAGGGAATGGCAGAGAAATAATGACAATCATAAGGTCCTAGTTCGTGAGGAGAGTAGAGAAATTTGATGGGAATGGGATTTAGATGGGAGTACTATTCTGAAGGAAACATCACATTTCTAGACAGCCTGCTAGATTAGCTCAGGAGAGAATTTCAAGTGCATGGGTGTAACAGACTTTGTCTAAACACAAATTCATGAGCACATTTGTGAGTGAATGGTGGAGGGTTGTTGCAGTCTCTATATCCGAGGGGTCCTGGGTAAGAAAGGATCAAATGTATACTATTTGTGAATGTTAAATTTGGGAATCAAGTGGTGGTCAATTGGGTGCAGGACTTGGGCATTTATTGGAGTGGGATTTGAGGGATTGTCAAATTTAGGTCACGCAGTTATTGTAGTGGCAGGAGGAGTTGAGATGCATGTGGGCATGGAGCACTGTAGGAGAAAGAAATCCGATCACTAATGGGATTATGATAGAGAATGAACATATGACGGGGATGTGCAAGAGGGCGGGTGGGAGTGTAGAATCAAAGTTTGAGAGGAGAGATGAACCCTTCATGACACAAAATTTGAGTGATCTGATCCCAACACCATTTCCGAAAATTTTATTACTGCTATGTTATGAGGTGGGCAGTGCTTTTTAATGTGTAGAAGCTTGGTATATATGTGGGACTGAACAACAGGCAGAGTGAATTCCCAGGTGCTACGACCATAAGCAGTTACAGTAATTGAAGTTGGCTTGATTAGTCTTTGGGTTCAAGAATGTTATAGAGTTTGTGTGCATGCAGTCAAAGAGCATGATGTCCTGTGTAGCACGTTTATCTATGTCTCCTTCTATGTGTTGATATATCAATTCTGAGAGCTGAGAATGATTTCAGCTTCCTTTTTTGGTCACATCATTACAAGGACCTCTATCTAGTCATGAGTAATGCATCACATAGCTATCATTGACTAAATGCCTGAGTTATGAGCCTACGGGCTAGCCTACTCCATACCCGTTTATTTTCCAGTTATTTGTTGGTAATTAGAGCATCGCCACCGGTGCTCAGTATGTCACTCTGGATAATTAAGTTAAATCCCTAAGTTTAGCTGTTTTTTTTTTGGCAACCCCACCAATAAAACTGTAACGGGAACTGCATATTCGTGGGAACTACTAATAGCAAACCACCTGAACCAATCATTGTGATCGACCAATCAGAAATACTGAGCCCAGTCAGGTCCAATTTATTACACTCTTTTTTGGAGGTGCACAACTGTATTGCGCCATTTACCAGCCACACCAAGCTGCACGAATTTGGTGCTGAAAAACCAATTTCCTGAGCTAAACCGACACATTTTGAGTTTTTCACAATAAATTTTACTGTCTGTAGTCACATACTGAGCACCAGTGGAGATGCTCTTACGAACTTACACACACATGAAACTGCATAATTAATTTCAAATTATTGTAAATAAAGACACTATATTTGAATTTAAACCCCAAATCAAAATTAAAACATTGCATTTGAATTTTGGAAGAAAAATGTTTAAAAGCAATATAAAGTCTTTATATTCCAAATTAAATGCATTATGGTGAATTCCAATCCATAATGTTCTATGAGCAAATTTATTAGGTAGAAAATGGTTGGTCCTTTCATTGTTGTCCATTCTATTAATTTTTTCTACATATTAATTTATTGCCTAATTTGAATTTTTGTCTATTTAAAAACCTAATTTTGATTGCTTCTTGTACATTGGGGAGATCTGTGCCTCTGGTGCCGGAAAGGTTGTGTGTAGGGATCTAATTTTGGGGGGTGGGGGAAGGGAGTTTAGACTCGTGTAGTGCTTTCTCATTCAATTCTGTGATGTTGTCGAAGTGGTGATGATTCATAACATTTTACCAAATCTAGCTATAAACAGAATATGAAACTAAAAAAATTTAAATATCTTTCAATATTTCAGAATTGGGGGGTAGGTATTTACTATCACAGCACCTTTGGTACATCTTCAAAGATGGGCAGAAGCTTGGTTGGAGGGATGGATTGGCCCCAATCACAAATTGTCTCTGATGGATGCCAAAATGGGATCAATTCTTCAACCTACAAAATTGGGTTTATGATTCCCTTGTGGGTGAATCAAAACTTTACCTTGGAATTAGTAATTCTCGAGAAATGAAATGTGCAAGGGATCAACAAACAACATGCAAGAAAACCAGAGAGAAGGAAAGGAAAAACAAAAAAAACAAAAAAAAGCATTTTGCTACTTGTTGAATTTGTTTGGAGGTGACTTGAGTTTAAATAGTTTCCCCGAACCCCCTTTTTCCTACATGCAATTCCCAATTCCCCAATAGGCAAGTGGGCCTAAGTATGGCTGAGGTCTAGCATATAGTTGAAGTTCTAGGTTGGTGGGTTTTTCTAGACCAATGTATATAATAATCTTTATTTGGGAGCCCAGGCAATAGGTTGGTCCAACAATTGTTTGAACCCTTGAAAACAAAACCCCACAATTTGATCTGATTGATTATGAGGAAGAAAGAGGCAGTCCAAAGTACTGCCTCACGCCGGCCACAGTGAACCAGCACCCACCAGTGCACCATGAAGGATGGATGGTAAGTTGTCAGGAAACAGTTTTCTGTTGGGTTCCAATTCCTTATCTAACCATGGTGGGTACCTCAGTTGCTCGTTTTTACTACCTACCTATTAACAACCCACAAGCAGGTTGTTAGTAGGTAAGTAGTATAAACTGCCCTTACCTATGTATAAACCATCTACTTACCTATTTTCTTACCTATCCACCTATACAAGAGACTTATTTCTTAGGTAATCGGTTACCAAGGTGAAACCATACACTAACTCAGTTGAGGTTCATCCACAACTGAGTAATAACAGGCACCCAATGGTGGGTGTCTGTTGGTGGGTGCTAGTTTCATGTGGCCCCTAATACCAATGCTCATAAGTACATGGTAGGCCTACCATCAAAGAATTTATGGTACGCTTGTAGCCTAAGGGGCGGGGGTTTGCAACTATGAGAATTGATTTTTGAGTAATCTTTTCTAGCACACAGGTAGACTATCAAACATATTTCAACACAATACTTTCAATATTCATCATTCACATGATTTTGAACATGAAATTTTACACTCTTTTGAGATAGGATCACCCACACATTTAAAGTCAAATCTTTATGTGAGAACTACACCCCAAAGGAGTTCATCACACATCTTTAAACATTCTCCTTTATAGGGATCATTCACCAAAGATTATAAAGTTTTCACAATGGTGTTCACAATAATGTCCACATTTTATTTCTTCAAGGCTTCTTATTCACATATGATATTTCTACAAGATTTGATAACAACTAACCACACAAAATTATTGAATGCAAATGATGAGCCAAAAGCTCCAATCTCTATCCCTTATATACTTAAACGGAAGAAGTGGATAAATAGTCGACCACATTCATTTACATCTATTCCTCTTGCATCAAATCAATCATCACATGTCAATTATAATTTTTATTATTTTATAAATAGGTTTTGCATTATTTGAAATTAAAAATTTGGTCAAGTCTACATACTTGACCTCCCATTATTACTAACCCAAAATAATTATCTAAATTATTCATAATCAATTCTTATGCCCCTAATCAAAAGATTTTCCTTGTAATGCCCATGAAACTCATTATTTTATTCCCCATTTTTATCCATACTATTATTTCAAGTCATAATACTATTATTTGCAATTATAATTTTTAATAATTTTTTTTTGTTAAAAGCCCAACTTTGATATGATTTTTTTTTTAAATTTGAAAACACTGCTTTTTATTTTAAATTTTTTGTATTTATGATGTAGTCGAATTGGCAATCATCCATAATACAATTTATGTAAATTTGGCTACAAACATGATGTGAAAGTAAAAAGATTTTAGATTCAAAGGAAAGTCAAAAGGCTGCCTGCAAGACTTGGTCTACAATTAGCTGTCCTCAAAGTACTATAGTAGATTATTGGGTTAGCTAACCTAAACCCCACTACTGCAATTTATGTATCAATAGTCAGATTTTGAGTTCAAGAAATATTCATAAGCTTAACAATTCTAACACCTATCATACTAAACAAACATATTGTCTATGCCTTTTAGTCCATTGTAGTACATCCTAATTCATTTGGATCAATGTTGAACAATTTGTTCATTCAAATATACCCAACCATAAGGTTAGTCATAATAATTGTTTTGGCAAGTGCCTAATAATTTGGTTTCAACAAAAAAAAATTCCTAGTTTTTTTATCAATTTCAAGTGGAAATGCCTAACTTGTACAATTGAATCAAAAACTCAAAAGTAATACACGAGAACTTCAAAAGATATCAAGAGATTATATTAGGTTATGTCTACCAAAGTAGTGACTACATATTATGACTTCACTTCAAAACCACATTGTTGGTGTTAAAACGATTAGAAAATTGACACCCTTTTAACTGAGTGTATTATAAGCATGAAGACCCATTTAATCACAATATTAACAGACTAATTGTCCATTTGATGGACCCTCTTTTGCTTTGGATTTTTCAAACATAAATCAATTGAATTACAATGATAAGATGTCAAACCAACAACTTTGCCATCAAAAACTAGTTTGTATAATGGGTTTCATGTTTAATGTTGTAACCCTAGCCTTAGGCTTACGACCAAAGCAAAGGGCTTGCAAGGGTGTAGGCCAAGACTAAGCTTGGGAGTCGCATTCTTATGCCCCTGGGAGTGCAAAAGAGTGTGAGGGAAAAAACCCTCACACTCCCAAGTGAACTCCCATGTTGGGAGTTGGAGTCCCGGTGGACTCCTAAACGTTCAGAGAGTGATTGCAAGGGTCAAAACTTAATGGCTCGAAGAGTTTTCATATCATTGGAAAGTTATTGAAATGTAGATGTCTAAAATGGGCTCACATTTGGACATCTGAAACACAAGTTATGGCCAAAAGAAGGGTCGGGAGTCAAATTGGCAATTTCACTCCTGACCACTAAAAGTCGGAAATCGACCTAATTTCCTTGTGTGTAGGTGGTGTGCAACATACCGTTGAAAAGCTCTCGACGAGAGCTACAACTTTGCTTCACACGTCATTTCAATCTGAGGTTTGCACACAAAGTTATGGGGATCGAAAGTTGCGGGAGACCCAACTTTGGCAATTTTGGGACTCCCATTTGGGAGTCCTGGGACAAAAAAAACCATTTGGATGTGGGCCTTGTGGAGGGGCACAAAGTATACTATAAGGGGGAAGGTGGTGGTTTCCTGCAAGTTTGGGCCGTGGTGAATCTTGTGAGTTCGAGTTTGCCCATGACTCGTCCTAGCACCAAAAGTGCTCCAACTATGCACTAACCACCTTGTGTTGGTTTTGTGTAGGTCCGTGTGAGTAGTTGGTGCTTGTCACTCTTCCAAGTCCCATCCCGGAGCTTCAGCACGCCCTTCTACCCCTCAAAATGCTACGAGCCAAGGAGCGTGCCCCAATTCCTTGCTTTTTCGTTGTTTTCAGTTCGGATTCACAGTTGAGTCCGTTAAAAAGTTTGGGAGTGTGTCATTTAATATTGTCAGACTTGATAAACATACTTTTCTCCCCCAGTTTCAGATTTCACTACACTACACATAATATGTGGATTGTACCTTTCACACATTTTACAAGTAGGGTAATTCGCCCACACTTTGTGCACTAATATGCCATTCTTCTATTCATTCATTGGGTCGCTTATTTTTTCATGGCTACTAACAGGGGAGTTTTCCACACAAAGATTAAACAAAAGAGGTTTTTTTCAGCTTTGGAACAAAGGTATTACATATTTTCCTTGAGACCAAAAAGGTGATCCTAACCATGCAAAATGAAAAACAAATTCAAGTTCTGGGGTGAAACCCTAAAAAATCTAAATCACACATCAAAGTTTTTCGACACATTTTTATTGGCCCCGCCTACCAAAACACGAATATTGTGTTTACATTCAATATATGATGTAATAGCTTAATGGATTTTGGCCCCTAGGTAATAGGTTTATTTTGATACGAGGACTTTTGAAAGATGATATTTTGGCTTGTGTTAAAACTTGAGATTAGTTATAGAGTTATCATATCTTGAATGATTTTGATTTTGATTTATATGTGGGAGATTCAATTTTGCAAACAAATAATAATGACGCGCCCCCAAATTCTTTGATATATTCAAATGTGAATTTGAAATGAATATAGCGGAAAAACAAGGAATTAAGGCACGTTCTTTGGCTCACAACACTTTGGGGGTAGAGGGGCGTGTTGCAACTCTGGGATGGGACTAAGAAGAATAACAAGCAATTAATCATTCACATGGACTTGCACAAAACTAAACAACAAGTTGGTTAGTGCATAGTTTGAGCACTTTTGGTGCTAGGATGAACCACGAGCAAATTCGAACTCATAAGATTCACCACGGCCCGGACTTGAGGGAAGCCACCACCTTCCCCCTTATAGTATAATTTTTGCCTCTCCATGAAGCCCACATCCAAATGGCATTTTGTCCCAAGACTTCCAAATGGGAGTTTCGAAATCCCCAAAGTTGGGACTCCCACAACTTTGGGGCCCCATAACTTTGTGCGCAAACCTTCAATTGAAATGAGGTCTAAAGAAAAGTTGTAACTTTCATTGAGAGCTTTCCAACGGTATGTCGCATGCCACTTGAACGCAAGGAAATCGGATCGATTCCTGATTTTTAGTGGTCAAGAGTCAAACTACCAACTTGACTCCCGACCTTTTTTTGGACCATAACTTGTGTTTCAGATGTTCAAATGGGTGATGCAAGCCCATTTTAAACATTTATGTTTCGATAGCTTTCCAATGATATAAAAAACTCTTCAATTTAATGGGTTTTGACCCTTGCATTCGTTTTCTAAAAATTCGAGAATCCATTGGGACTCCAACTCCCAAAATGGGAGTTCACGTGGGAGTGTGAAGGTTCATTCCCTCACATTTTTTTGCACTCGCGGGAACATGAAATGTGACCTTTGGGTTTCCCTTTTGGCTTGCACCCTTGCAAGCCCCTTGCTTTGGTCGTGAGCCCAAGGCTAGGGTTGCGACAAATAAAGTAGGTGTGCCAAAAATCAATTAATGAGGTCAATGAATTTTGACCTAGTCTACTACTACTACAATTAGCATTTATCTATAATTGAAATACATACTATTGGATATTGTTTCATAATCATATTTTGGTATCAACATTAAGGATAAAAGTTGTGAGGATTTATTTTGAATATTATCAATTTTGGGGAACATGAATTGATGAATTTTAAATCAATAACTATTTAAAATAGATCATGCTTATGCCACATTATAATTAAAAATAATCAGTTGATGGATATTATGGCGTGGGGGAGTAAATACAAGCCGTCAAAATTTCTTTCAATACTGTCATAATGGACTGGCCCTTTATGTATAGGAGGTCTAGAAAGAGACCCTTCCAGATTGAGACCCTGGCTCAAGGTAGGTAGGCTGAGAAAACGGGTCTCAAATTGGGAAGGATCTATTTTTAGACCCTTTGCCTACTTAAAGACCGACGAGATTTTTCTTTTCTTTCCACTTTCTTTTATAAATAAAGACAAAAAGTTATAAAATGGGGGAAATGATGCAAATTTGAAACAAATAGAGATTTGAGTTTGAAAACTGTGCCTTCCGAAGTACAAAATATTGGGAGACATGGTACACCCACAGTCTGTGTGCACAAAAATATACAGTGCTATTTTGAAAGACATCACCTTCACCTGCTTTTCTAAACCATTTTGACACTTGAAAGTAGCAGACAATGTGACCATTTCACAGGCGTAAAAAGACCAGGCTGTAATGGGCCTTCGACATTTTGTCTGTACAGTTTTCAATTACTGCAAAATTCAAGCCACAGAGCATCATTGAAAATACAAAGGAAAAAATCAAGCTGGTCTTTACCCCATGTGAAATGGTCACATTGTCAGCTTTCAAGTATTTAGAAAAGGAAGTGCAGGGTGATTCTTTCAAAATAGCACTATATAATTTTGTGGAGACAGACTTTGGGTGTACCATGTCTCCCAATACTTTATACACCATGCTTTCAACATTGAAAAGTCACAAAAATCCAATAAAAGATCAATGGTCAGAACCATCACAAGGGAGACAAAATGGGAAGGCCAAAGAATGACCAAAAGACGCACAGCTTGCAGGAATCGAAAAAGGGAGAGGGCTAGTCCCTCTTGTGGTAGTGTTTACAGTTTAATATTAAACCTCAGTTTAAACCCTTCAACATACCACTGTATACAAAAGCTTCTGTCACTATTTCTGGATTTGAAATCTTAAGACTTTTAAAATTTGTTTGTCCAAGTCAAACTACCTATGTGTAAGGGTGTTATTGTACCTACCCATAAGTCTAGAACCTTGATGGTATGAACATGCAGTGCAACTCTCCAATTTGGC
>Ga0116231_10005383_pt1 | contig 25247 bp, 23 predicted proteins | sample S1TSphgellanicum_2_FD_89695 | JGI IMG/M metagenome (GOLD analysis project Ga0116231, IMG submission 89695) | Host-associated microbial communities from peat moss isolated from Minnesota, USA - S1T2_Fd - Sphagnum magellanicum MG | ecosystem: Host-associated > Plants > Peat moss > Unclassified... | reverse complement strand
GCCAAGGGTGTGAGAAACCCTTCCCCTACCACACTGGCAAGCTCCTCCGGCATTACCCACCCCCCGCCCAAAAAAAAGTAAGGGGGAAAAAAAAAAAGTATAACTTAGGGCAAGCTATCTGAGAAACTCCAGCAAAGTTGACAGCAACAGATTGGAGCTTCAGAATTCCGAGCAAAACCTGGATGCAAAAAAACCTGCCCACATCTCTGTGGAGCTAAAGCAACATGCTGAAGACCGTTGCCATAGAGAGATTGATGTCTAAACCGCACAGAGAGAGAGAGAGCAATAGTGAAAGTCATCAACAAGCATAACAAAGAAGCTGATCAATGCTTCTTCTTCCGCTTCTTCATCTTCCCACAAACCCTACCCCGGCCCTGTTGCGTGGCTTTTTGTCCAGTTGAGAGAGAGAGAGAGAGAGAGATTTGTTTACATGTGTTTTCGAGCTCCTTGAAGGATCCTCTTCTGCATCTTGATCTCGTTGAGCATGGCACCACGACAACAACGATGGTGATTATGGAGATTACCAAACCCTTTTCCGTTGCAGAAACAGCAGCTAAGAAACGTCTTCATTGTTGAGCGGAAAATGGAGTTCCTGGTTCCATAACTCACAAACTAGCACTAGTACTATGATGATGGGCGCTGGACACTTTCTCTTCTTTGTGACTCCATTCCTTGCAGAAAATGATCGTGGCCAGAGATGGCGAAAAAAAAATACACCCTTCCTTCCTTCCTTGTTTCCTTTCTTCCTTCCCTTGTTGCTGCAGTATCTTGCTGCAACGCACGCTCTCTCTGTCTCTCTCTCACTCTCTCGCAGCTCTCGCGCGCAGTGTACTGAAGAGGAGGAAGAAAAGCGGGGCATGGTATGAAACCCTAAAGAAATGCCTCCTAAAAGAGCTTTACTTTTGCTGGTTAGCGAGCCAGGCATTTCTTTCCGCGCTTTAATAGCGTGAGTGCGCTTCAGAGGAGGAGGACAAGGGGGGGGCCAAAAAAGAAAAAAAGAAAAAGAAAAGAAATTATTATTAGGTAGACGGGTGATACCTGGCTCCCACAACATCTTTTATTATTACAACAAGTTGTTGGTTTGTTCTTCTTCTTTGGATGACACCGGATTGGTCTAATAGGAAATCAGCATCAAATGGATGAACCTTTAGCTACTCTATGCAATGTGAGTGGATGAAAATTTAGCTACTCATCCAAAGTGAATGGATGAACCTATAAGCTGCTCTGTGCAATGTGAGTGGATAAACATTCACTTACTCTATTCAATGTGAGTGGATGAACCTTTAGCCTTCCCGTTCAATGTGATTGGATGAACTTTTAGCTTCTCGGTCCAATGTGAATGGATGAACCTTGAGCTTCTTGTTCAATGAGATTGGATGAACTTTTAGTGTCTGGTCCTGTGTGAGTGGATGAACCTTGAGCTTCTCGTTCCATGTGATTGGATGAACTTTTAGCTTCTCGTCCAATGTGAATGGATGAACCTTGAGCTTCTCGTTCAATGTGATTGGATGAACTTTTAGCTTCTGGCCCAATGTGAGTGGATGAACCTTTAGCTTTCCCATTCAATGTGATTGGATGAACTTTTAGCTTCTCGTCCAATGTGAATGGATGAACCTTGAGCTTCTCGTTGAATGTGATTGGATGAACTTTAAGTGTCTCGTCCAAATGTGAGTGGATGAACCTTGAGCTTCTCGTTGAATGTGATTGGATGAACTTTTAGCTTCTCGTCCAAATGTGAGTGGATGAACCTTGAGCTTCTCGTTGAATGTGATTGGATGAACTTTTAGCTTCTCGTCCAAATGTGAGTGGATGAACCTTGAGCTAACTCATCCAAAGTGAGTGAATGAACTTTTAGCTACTCGTGCAATGTGAGTGGATGAACCTTTAGCTTCTCATGCCAAGTGAGTGGATGAACCTTTAGCTACTCATTCAAGCTTGTTGTGCAGATAGCCCTGGTGGAAGGGGGGTTTAAATTCCCAGTGTTGGGCGGTTCTTTGTTTATTATTATTATTATTATTATTAAGAACCTCCGGTTCTGGTTCTTCAAAGAACATTGAAATAGTTCTGGTTTTCTAAGAAACACAATGTTGGGGTCGGTTCTCATCCGGTTCTTGAAAAACTAATAGTTTAGTTTCGATTCCAATTCCTGGAATTCAGACTCGGTTCCAGTTCCAGGTCACCTGGTCAGCGATTAACTGCCTATTAACCCCCGGTTCCAGACCTTTTTTTTCCCCAAAGAAATTAATTTTCAAAAACCTTGATTCCCAGGGGTTTCAGTTCCAGAACCGGGTATGAGTTTAACTCCGGTTCCAAAACTGGATCCAGTTTAAAACCTAGTTTTGATTCCCCGTTCAGAAAAGCAGCTAGTTTTTACTAACCAGAATTGAAACCAATGGTTCGAACCAGCCAAACCGGTTTGGTAACCGCCCAACACTAAGTAGGGGTTTTAGCTTAGACCTCGAACCAATTATAGGCAGGTGCTTCTTATTATTCTGGGGTCACTACCTATGCAGGAGACCATTGGTCAATAGATGGGATGATGTCAAATGACTGCTGGGGAGAATAGATGGATGAAATCAATTGGAGCTTTAGAAGCCCCCCTTTAACTTAACCTTTTAGAGGTGGAATGACACAAGTAGGCTACAATTGTCCGAATTCTCTCTCCATTGCTTCATGTTCTAACTATGTTCTAACCAACTTGCAGCAAAGGAAGAAGGATGTGAGCTCCATAACCCTAGTAGCAACAACTCTAACTCTAGTTTGAGGTGAGGTCATTTGATAAGGAGCAATATACTACTACCATACCTACTATCCGTATTCAGCATTTCTTTGCCAAATATTTTTGTTTATATTTCATATATATTTTACAAAATGAGGTTTGGTAGTTTCAAATTTAATTTTTTTTCGGAATTTCAACAACTGAGGAATAGGTATGCAAAGTACTCTTTTGTACCATGTGTATTTATAATACCATAGTAGTAGTAGTCATAGTGTGTTGGTGGTTTCGAGAGTTTCGACATTAATTACATTATTTTCGGGAATTTTGAAACTTTCAACCCAAAAAAAAAGCGGTTCAAAAATCAATAATTTTGTGAAAGAAATAAAAGAATATTTGAGAATATTCTGGAAAATAATTTTTTTGACTGAAATTAATTAATTAATTAATTAATTGACAGAAATGTGTTGAAACTACCCTTCTTCTTTTTTCGTCTTTTTTTTCAGCTAAACCTTTTGTGAATTATTTGAACATCCATAACTCATGGGCATGACCATAATGCGGAACTTCACTCAAAGAAGAGTGACCATTGAATTGAAATGTTGGACAATTTACAATCGTATATAGGATTTTGTGGAAACACAACAAAAAAACAAAAAAATAATGGAGTATCAAATGTTTTGAAAATACATTTGCTCTCAACTAGAAACACAACAAATTTCTTTATTCTCACAATAAGAAACCATCACACAAACTTTGTTGAAATATCTCTTCAATATTCAAAACATGCATAGAATCATATATTGAAACATGTACATGTAATGTAATTGTTTCGAAAGTACGATCGTTATTTGATACATGATCATTTTTATATGACCTATCTTGTTTGACCAAGCTCTAGGTGCTTGCTTCAAGCTGTACAAAGCTTTTTTCAACCTACAAACCAAATTAAGATGTGTTTGGTTCACATAACCTAGTGGTTGTTCCATGTACACTTTTTCCTATAAATCTCCATGAAAAAAAACATTCTTTACATCCATTTGATCAAGTATTGTATTTATTTTTCTTTTCATTTCAAAAAAGTATTGGCAATCATAATGGTATAGTAGGTATTGGGGGTAATGAGATATGTAAAGAAAATTTTTCAAATTTTCTCCATACATTTTCCATTTAGAATACGGGGAAACCTTGCATTCATGGAAGATCGCAATTTTGATTTTTCACTTACATAAGGTTTCAAAATTATTCTTTAAATTAAAATTTTATTTTATTTTTTTGGTAAGGAACAATTTTCAGCTCTTCCTTTGTTGTTTCCATGCCCAGCCTTGGTATTTTGCTAAATCCCTCTTGGGATGCATCTTGCTACTAAAACAACATTAGAAAGTTGAAAAAGAAGAAGAAAAAAACAGCATTGGAATTATTATGTGAGGCTCAAAATAATTGAAAATTAGTGGATTTGCTATAAAAAAAAATTCAAAGAATTGTTTATAAAATAAATTTACTTTAAAAAACCAAATACATGTTCATTATTTGTTGTTCATGTGACAATAAATAAAGATCATCAAATGACATCCCAAAAACAAGCTAAAAAGAAACAACAACACAACCCATGTTTTAGCATGATTTCATTTGTCTATTCAAATAAATAGTTTAATTGTAATTATTCCCCTATTTTATGAGTTATGGGTATGTTAAAATTTTCAAAAAATGGAGGAAAAATAATATCACATCATGTTCCATTTGCAATCTGGGTCATCACCACCATTTTGCAATTTGCAAATGGGAGGTGGTCCTCCTGTTTAAATCCACCGCATCAAAAAACCTGAAGTGATTTTGAGAGTGATTGTTTCAATCAACTACACATGAATTCAATAACTTGTCACCCTCAACTAAGAGCATGATACTCTCGGAAGTTCAACACACATGATATTCAGTAGATCAGCTTTTTTCTCACAAAAAGAGCATCTAAATCAAGAATGGGTGCAATCACAAAAATTTGTTGTAAAGAGCTCCGAATAATTTAGTTAGTTGCTTTCATCATTCACACCTTGGAATGAAGATGATGATCACATTACTGTGACGATTCCGAGTTCCACCTCCAAAAACATCGCACCATGATGATCTTGGATGAAAATTTTCCTGTGCTTCTAATAGAAGAAAGCAGGAGCTGGGTACAAAAGAATCAGCAATAGGATGAATACCAAATTGGCAATTGCAAATGAGAAATCAGTGTGCAACACACATGCCCACACCCCCCCCGCCCACCCACCAGTTGTAGGTGCTTTTTAAGCTGATGGGTGAAAGTACAACAATCGTAAAGGGCCATGAGTGGATCCCAAACTCTCGAGTCCTGGAGGAATTACAAGCTCTGATGTCCAGGCAGTGTGCAGATTGAACCCATGTGCCTTTGCTGCAGCAAGAATGTCTCCTTCTGCAACTTTCCGGGCAAAATGGCATAGCAGAAGCATTGGCTGACATGCAGAAGAACTTGGTGAGATGAGTGTGCGAGCAGTTTGAAACAACAAAGGTACCATTTCTGCAACATATGTCACATCTGTTCCCAAAACAACGTCAAAACCATTACCGGTGGACAAGGCTCGTACTGATTCCATAGCATCTTTACAGCCCCACTCTAGTCTCGAGCACACCACTTTGCGAACAGGAAATGTGGAGGCATTGAGCTCCAAATTCTCATGTAGAAGGTCAAGAACATCAGAATCACCGTCAGTGGCAACCACTAGAGAAGCATGATCTGATGCTAGCAGGGAACAGAGTGCCAAGGCCCCACATCCAAGCTCCACAACAGACTTGCCTTTCACAAGGGCAGGATTCGCTTCCAAAATCGTTGCAAGTGCAGGGGCTGCATCCCAAAGAAGAAGCCCTGTGGCTTTCACTGTATGTTGGTGCTCCTTTCCCAAACACTTAACCAGGATGTCGTGTTTGCAAACCTCTATTCTTTTCATCTGATCAAAAACAGTCCCACAATCCGGTACTATCAGGAACTTGCAATTTAGTGGATTCATGGGGTTCAATGTGAGCAGGGTTGGTCCAACAAGGGTGTAAAATGAGCATCTAGGGTTTAGGGTTTAGGGTTCAGCATTTAAAAAAAATTTGGGAATAACTGCAGCAGTGCAAACTAGTAAATGTAACAATCAACACATAGACACAATCTCATTTTTTAATACCTCAATTGTTGTCAATGGAAATTCATCCTACCTCAAGTGACAGATTGGGCTCAAAGAGAGCTGCCACACCTTCACTAAGATCAATGTCATTTTCGGCCTCAACTCCATTTTCTTCATGTTTAGATTTCAAGTCACTGTGTAGTAGGCAGAACTCCCCTTGAATCCAACGCCTGCATCAGAGTGAAAGGTAAAGATCAGTCTGTGTTCTTATGTAACACATTCCATGACAAAAGTATATCCAAGAAAAAAATTATTATCAAGAATATCGATGTGTGGGGTTCCTTGATCTGCAGGTTCATTCAAGATCTGTCTCTTGACTGTTATGCTGTCAACCCTAAACCCCAAACCCTGTCAATGAATCTTGTTGAACAACTATTTGGGAGGCAATAAAATCCTCAAAATCTTTAAGCTCTCTTGAACAGCAGTTCATGTGGAATGTTCAAAAGGAATTGTAGTCAGGATTACCAACCGATTCATAACAAGGGCACAGGAGCGATTCTCAATTTGACGGCAATGCACTGTAACCGCCTTGCAAGTGAACCCTTGTCCCTCGAATAAATCCAAAAGAGAATGCTCGGAAAAATAGTACGCACGCTGCAGTATTAAAATAAATTAAAAAATCTCCAACTAGTAAGTAATCACCAAAAATAAGCAGTACCAACATCATCCATCAGGCAGCTGGAAACTCTCAACTACTTCATAGTCTCAACCACCTATATAGTAGTAGTGAAAAAATATATCACAGTTCATGAGGGAGGGGACATACAGTGCCATCACCCCTTGCAAAGAAATTCTCGCTAATCTTCTGGTCTTTTCTTGTCAACCTCTCCTGCAAAATCCAGCCATATCTAGCTACCATGAAAATAGAGACCCAACAAAAATAGATACCCAAATAGATGCGGTACTTCAGGCATGGCAAAGAGGATGAGATCTCTCACACAGACTGACTGCCTGAATATATATCAGTTCAAAAGCATACACCAGCAATCGCAACTATGCTTTTGTTTCTGTTCTTTTATGTCAATGTATATGTATCAATTGCCGGACATAATTACCAAATATAGAACAAACATACCTGGGCCAAGTCACCCATTGCATAGTCCCGTACCAGAACATGTCCACCTGGCTGCCCATATTAAGCAAGCACCCAGCCCAAATTACTATCCACTCAATTGGGCAATCCTTTGTTGATAATGACTGAGAGGCTGGTAGTTGCCAAAACTTAATAACCCACCTTCAGTACTTGCTTCAAGTTGATGATCACTTCTGCCATCTTGGCTGGTGACACAGCTGACAACATAAACACCTGCAAAAATCCCACCACTAACTCTTGCTTTTTGTACTTACTTCTGGAGAAGTAGTTGTCACCCTAAATCTGAAACTCTTCACCTGAGCCATATTGAGTTACCTCCAAAATTGTAAGCCCAGGAAATCCTAAATCCTAAATCCCTTTAACAAAATTGTAAGCACACAGAAACACAGGAACCCACTTCGTAGTAGTCCCAATTATATTCTCACAAGAGTCTCCATGACTGAGGCTCTGTCAAGAACTCCAGAAAACATTAATAACCCAACTCCTGCAAGTGTTAGAGCTTCACTTCCCATCCACCTAGCCCCTCCAATCCACAATATGACCACAGAAGCAGAAAAAGCAGCTTGTTTTGTCTCCAGGGACACGTACCAGGGTAATGACATCAACAGATGATGGTGCTATGAATGCAGAGAGGTCTTCAGCTGTTACATCACACACAAATGCATTCACCCTTTGTTCACTATAATCCTGGTGTGCCTGTCAACACAACAAAGTCATGTCATGACTCTTCAAGCAAAATCTAATTTACACCAATATCAAATTCCAAAGATCATAATCATACCATAAATCCACCAGAGATGGATTTCAAAGAAAAGGCAGATTTCTATAAAGCTCCAATATGCGAACCTTGACTAGATTAACAGCACGTGGTGAGAAGTCACATGCGTGAAGGAAAATTTGGGGGAACTCAGCAAGTAATGGGAAAATTGTATTTCCCACTCCACATCCCACCTGTGCAGAGAAGCAAAGCACTTCACATTTATAGACTGCAATAAACATCAGAGCCATTAAATGACTCTACCATTTCTCTCTATTTTCTCCTAATTATTATTGCAAGATCAATAAGGCCAATAGGACAGTGCTAGTGCTCTAGGTGCAGCAAAATGCTTCTGCGCTAGTATTCATTAAATATGATGATGAGATGCTGCAACTAATCTTCCAAACCAATGAACGATGAGTTTATCTTTGTAAGTACTGAGAATTTGTCAATACTTACAATTTTTGTCAACTCAAAAAGAAATGAGAGAATACCAAATAACTAAAAAGTTGTGGATATTTTCAGATCCGAAAACAGAACAGCAACCTAAACCACAAGCAATATGAAAAAGATGAATAAACTCTACACTAAAGAAAACCAGAAACACAAACTTAGTGAGTCTCTGTCACAAGACCAAACATAAAAGGAAATTTCAGCCCTCATGATGCTAATGAGCTCAACTTAAAAGAGAAAGACTACCCCAAGAAGAAATATGACCAAAATAAAACAAAGAGAAAGAAAGAGGGAAAAAAGGCAAGAAAATGAAAAACACCCACCAAAACCAAACAAACACAAAAGAGGAGGAAAGAACCAAGGAGAAGAAAGAAGGAAGAACATTGAGAGCAAGGAAAGCAAAGAATTAATGAGAAATGGCTCACCTCCAACACCACCCTATTACATGAGTTGCAAGTGGCATTCTCAGTCTGCACACAATAACATTTCCAGCTTCAAGTCACAGCAATCATCATATTGCATTTTTCATAGTAGATAACTGTACAGTTGATAAATTCGTTCTGCTGAAAAGACTTCCAAGGATGACAGGTCTAGGGTTTTGGGTTTTAGGGTTTAGGGCATGGAGATTCTGCAGGAATTTCCTTATGAAAAACCTCCAATTACAGTACTAATATGCAGCAGATCTGTAAAGTTTTGGGCGAAGGTTTTGTCATGGGTTTGGAGTACCTCTTCTACCTTGCCCCCAATGTAGTGGCCCCATTCCTTGTCAAGATAATGCCGGTCCTTGAAAAACTGTGCACAGAGCAAAAAGATCAGCTTCCCAGCAGCAGCACGTTTTTGCATCAAGTTGGATCACAACCAACAAGCCTTCACAAATTGTTAATTCAAGAAAGAAGCAACCAGACCTTTGAAGAACTCCATAATCACTGGCACACTTTTTGTGATGCTACAGAACCATCAACAAAATAGGTTCAGGATCAGAAAGTTAGGGAAGAAATTTTAGTGCCAATGTTACCCGGTCTGCATTTCGTTTGTAGAACAGATCCCAGTTTTTTCTTGCCTCCTTCTCATACTTGTCTATGAAAAAACCAACAAAACCAAAATAAAATATATTAACAAAGACCACAAGCAACTCAGCAATTCTCAAGCACCTGGGATTGTCCATGCTCAAAACTAATTAGGGTAATACATCAGTTTGTACTATGTTGCTAAATCCAAGTACCATGGAGAAAAAATTCATGCTGAATTCCATGTGGAATTCAAGTCATTTGGCACTTTCATGGCATGCCAAACCAAGCTCAAAATGTAAAGAAACCAAGGATCCATAGATAAACCCAAAAAATGCAAAATTTTCTTCACCTCGCAGATATGGTGAAATTGCATCTGATGGTGATGGGTAGATTTGTAATCTTGAGGTTGAGGAATTCCCCACAGTTTCCTCCATCACACTCCTTGCACAATCTCAGAATCTGAATCCAAAAACCCCAACCCAAAAAGCTTAATTCCAACTGATACCACAGATCCGAAACCCTAAATCAAAAACCCTAATCTTCTAACACACTAACCAAAAATCTCAACCATTTCTTTCTTCCTCTCCAAATTCAGAAAGCAAAAAACCAAACCATGATGAGAAAGCTCTCAAGCCTTTCAAGACAACTCTTGTCAGAAGAAGCTGATAACACCTTCCAGTCCAAGAAAAGAATGCAACAAAAACACACAACCCTAAACATCCCACAACTCCTAACCCTAAAATACTGGAAAAAAAAACTCAAAGTCAAATCAAGAATACTTTGCAATTCTCTGAATTCTCTGCAAAACCAAAACACCCAAAACTCAAGCAAGAAGAATGAAGAAGAAGACACGACACTAAATATCCCACAACTCCTAAACCCTAAAACATTGAGGAAAAACACTAAAAATCAGACCAAGAAAACTCTGCAAAAACAAAATACCCAAAACTCAAGCAGGAAGATTGAAGAAACAGAGTACCACCATCCAGAGAGAAACTCTTCCAACTTCGTTTCCCCACTCGAAAACCTAAAAAACAAACCTTCAATTGTCAAACCTAAACCCTAAATCCTAAAACTTACATAATCTTCAAACCTGAGTCCCAACTCACCTCTTTTATGGAAATTGAGGAGATTGTGGGAGTGCCCATTAGTGTCACGCCTACCTCTGGTACAGGTTGAAGCCCTCACCTCAAGTCTTTGGCCAGCTGAAGACCCTCCTTTACATACACCTTCCTTGACCAAGGCACACAAAAGCTTTTGCTGCTGTAGTGAACCCTGATCCTGAACACATTCACAATAGTCCTTGCAATTGCTAAGTAGCTAGCACAATGCTCATTCTTCCAATGGAGAAAGAAATTCGACTTTATAAATTCATTCCTTCCTTCAAGTGGAGCAAATGCTGCTGATGCCCATTTTGACATTTCTATAAGAAAGGGATTCACAGGGTTTAGAATCAAACAAACACTCGGGTAGTGGTGATCATCATCTCCCCTGAGTGCTTAATTAAAATCCAGAACACATATACAGATATGTTGTTCTTCTGGATTTATGATCAATACAAGAAACCAGAATACAAGCTTAGATTGAGCAAATCTACGCCCAATCTTAAGTTTACACAATTTCATCTAATTCTAAAACCACCAGTTTCAGACTTCCAAATGCCACAGCAGCAACAGTGGGATTCTTTGTTGCATACATTCGGATGGGTCATACAACAGGGTTTTTGTACCCGATCCTAAACCCCAATTGAAGAAGGCAATAGAACTTCTATCAAGAAATCACTCATTTGAAGTAGTTACGAAGAATCACCTAATTCTGAGACCACCAGTTTCAGACTTCCAAATGCAGCAGCAGAAACAAGGGGATTGATTATTGCATACATTCCTGATGGATTATACAACAGGTTTTTGTAACTTTATCCTAAACCCTAATTGAAGAAGACAAGAGAACTTCTAACAAGAAATCAATCATTTGAAGTAGTTGCAAAGAATCTGGATTAGAAACTAATGCAATAAGATGGAGTGAAGGCAAATCGTGGATGATGATGCAACAGCAGCAGCAGCAGCAGCTATGTACCCCAAAAGAAAATGAAAAACTCTGGTTGAATCTGTCAATGTAGGTAGGTGATGAAGCTCTGAGGAATTTCTCTCAAACCCTAGAACCTGTGACCTTGAAGAGATTTGAAGACATTGGAAGATCGAGCTTGTGGGTTTGGAGAAAAAAGTGTGAACAGTAAAGTGTGTGAATCTCAGTTACCAGGAGCAAGCTGCTGCAATTGAGCTTTGTTTGGATATTCCTTTCCGTCTACGCAATGTTTCTTTTGCCTCAACCACCACAGACAGATCTCCCTCCTCCGAAATGGAAAGATTTTTGTCTTCTTCTAGAACTACTTTCAACCTTCATTTGACCTGTTCTACAGTAAAAGTACACTTTGGCCGGCACCGCCCAAGACTGCCGTATGGCCAATCTGTCCCCTTCAACAGACACCTACCCATTTGACTTTCTGTCGTCACCCACACTCCCTAACACTCTCTCTCTGTCTCTTTCTCTCTGATTACGACAATCAGCAGTAGCTGCTTTGATTCCCTTGCAAGACTCTGTCAAACACTCGATTTGCGTTTACACGAAACTGCGATTTGTGCAAATGCCAACAAGACCCATCACCCCAAATCCCGAAACCAAAACCTCATGAACACTCTCTCTTATAATTTCCCAGAAACCGGAAGATTTCTGGAAATGGGTGGTCATTGATTTTCACAACAAGAGACTTCCCAGCTCTTTCCATCGAAGAACCAATCAGGAATGCCATAATCTCCTGCTGGAACACAAAAAGATTTGAGAACAATCTGATGATGTCTGCAGTGTGAATGAAGCTATAATGGATAGAAGAAGATGATATCTGCAGTTGTTGTTGTTGAAACAATTTTGTAATGATATCCTTATTAGAGCCATTTGCTTGAGGGAGAAGATTAGCAATAATCTATCCATTGGGAGAAGAACCCTGAATCCATTTCGAGATTTGTGCAACTGTAGAAATCCTGTACACACTCCTTGGGTTGTGTACTCTGCTGCTTCACTTGCTTTGCACGTGACTTCTTGCTGTGCAATTCACAATTGATAATTCTTTCTTCTGGATTCAGAATTCTGTGCAAATTCAGGCTGCAAGAAGCTTAAATCCTGCTTGATCAGTTCCAAGGATCAGTCAGATACAACAGATGCTGCAGCTTGAAGGAATTACTGTAACAAACAGAGAGTTGTTTTGGGAGGCTCCTCCAACCAACCCACCTTGCTTGTTTGCAGTCCAGGGATTTGGTGAATTTTTTCTTTCTCTACTCCAATGGGGACACCATCAAAAGTGTTCCCCTTTCATGCATGTGCTGCACCTTATATCTTGTCACTGATATATTCTTGTAATTTCTTGTAGCTGAATTTTGATCAAGATCAAGCTCTTGAAGATAGCTCAGGATTGTGGCTCTCAAGACTCAAGTTAAGATACGGATTTATATAGCAGGATCTTACATTCTCACAGCTTGCGTCTGAATTTGATCCCAATTCATGCATGCATCCCAATTTCATGCTTCTCTTGGTACAAGCCATAGTTGGAAGCACCAAACAGTAGTGCACCAACTGACTATCTTCTTGTGCTGCTGCTACCAGCATGAAAAAAGAATCCATGGTTGTTGTTGTTGTTGTTGTTGCAGATTTGGTTGGTGAATCCAAAGATTTTGTATACTACTACATTCATAGCTTGTGACATGCAATGAATTCATCTGTTGTTCTTTTGCATGTTGTTTCGATGTTTGTGTTGTGCAGGTAGTGAAAACTCAGGGCTCTGGAAATAGCCTACTGCTGTTGAGGCTCTTTCTTTGGTCAGCAAAATAAAATGTGGCTCTTTCCAGGACTGCAATCGATTTTTTTTCCAAGCCCATACAGAGAGTGCCAAAGATGTAGAGGGACATTTTCTTATGACAATTTGGATTCTTTGGGTTCATCATTTCCAGTGGCAATTTTGATAGGTTTGATGTGTGCATATGTTTGGGTTAGGATTAGACCATTTGTGTCAGATGATCACCCAGATGAGAGACCCGACTCCATCCTCCAAGACCTCAATGAAGTGAAAGCATTCTTGAGTAATCTACAGGATCAGGTTTCAGAGCTATTGGGATCAAAGACAACAACAGCAACAGCAGCAAATGGGGAAAGAATGTCAAAAGAAGGAGAGGACATTTTGTTGTCAAAGAGTTCAGGAAGAAATGGGATGTCAAAGGGGAGATTGACATCAGAAGCTATCCTTGGAACCATGACAATTGGAACCCATGTTGCAAAAGATACTGTGGCCTCACTTGCACAGCGACTCCATGTGATGGGCAATGGTGGGTATGTCTATGAGGTGATGGAGTCTTCTTCTTGTGTTCTTCTGCAATCAAGGCTACCCATCACATCTAACCTCCTGTATCAAGCTTTCGAAGTTGCAAAGCAAGGAATTGCACTTGACCCACAATGCACTCTTCAGCTTGGCAGCTGGGGCACTATCATGCTCTCAGGTGAGTGAGGCAAATCTTGGAGCTGAAATTCCCTCTTTTCATCTCTCTCAAGAGGATTGCCTTGCAGCTTTTTTTTGTGTATCAAGGTTTACAAATGAATCCAGGGATCAAGGTTATGGGTCCAGCCACAATTTACATCTTGGGTAAGTATGTGCTCTTCATGTGCAGAGGGCGATGTCAAGTGCCTCAAACTCCGAGATGGTGATGTGCCTGTATTGCTAGACTCAACCCTTGAAGGAGGTATGTATATCTTTTCATTCCTACATTCTTTTGGAATCTTTCTTTTCTTCATGTGATAGAATTCTCTAGTTATGAATCCAATCATATTACCAACACATATTTCAGCTCAGGAATTGATTTGTAGCAGAAACTAGATACGGAACTTTATGCATGAAAAAAAAGCAGATTCACCAATGCACTTGAATTCTGATCTGACAAAAATCAATAATATTTGTTATATGTCTGCACTAGGGCATGAATTGAGAGTGGAGGGTCTTTTCCTAGAGGGAGTACAGATGCGAGCCACAACGGCAGACCAAACAGTGGTTTTGAGAAGCATATCCTTGGTCAAGGTAAATCTTTTCTTCAACAAACTTGAATCAGATTGCACATGCTCTCACAGTCTGCTTTGATTTCCATTGGAACAGCAAGCAGTTCATGGAAACAAAAAGAATTTGTTTGTCCTGACTCCCATCCATCGCTGTGATTCTTCAAAAACAAAGGAAGAGCAGCTCATGTGGGAAAAAACACCCGCCCATTTTAGGTGAATGTTTCTAACTCATATTGCTCAGTGGATTTGTCCATATCCAGGATGCCGTTGCCAGAAAGATGGATGTGCTCTTTGTGAAAGAACCGATTGGCCTGATCAAAGGATCGTTAATCTACGCATCTAAGATAGTACAATTCAAAGGAGTTGCTGTGGTTGTCCGGAGTGGTCTTACTCTCATTGGCTTTCAACCTAAACCCCAACATTCAAGTGGGTAACTTTTCTCCATAAATATTCTTGAAGTTTTGCAATTGAAATGCATTCAAGATCACCTGAACCAGTGCTAAGACACAATGTTCAATCTTTCTTCTCTCTCACTCATCATTTGCTTCATTACAGAATCGGAAGAGATTTAAACCTCTGAGATTATTATTGTTGCTTCTTGTGCTTCTTCTTCTTCTTACAGATCACAATGGCATGTATCTCCTGCCACTGAAGGAGTCTTTCTTCTCTCTCACTCATCATTTGATTGATTACAGATCTGGAAGAGATTTAAAACTCAGATTGTTGTTGTTGCTTCTTGTGCTTCTTCTTCTTCTTCTTCTTACAGATCACAATGGCATGTATCTCCTGGCCTTGCTCTCCTTCATCAGCACACTGTTACCCAGGCAGATTTGGTGGCCAATTCTTGGGCATGTTGGGACACTCTTTCTTCCTGTCTTGCAGATTGCTGCAGTGGTCATTGGCTGGAAAATAGGCCAATACATAATGCTTGGGGAATGGCCAAACGACGACAAGTTAGTTCCTTTGGCAAAAAAAAGTCTTGTTTTTGAATTTTTTCAGACCTTTTGATGATGTCAAAAGTCTCACTGAAACCAAAACCAAATCTTTTGCTGAGACCATGCATCAACAGGTTTGTGTAACTTGGAAGTGTGCATTTTCTGTTCCAGGAAATATGAAACAAAGTTTGACAAGAAACAGAGCTTATGGGGATCATCAGATGACATCTTTCGTCTCACCTCTCCATGGGACAGGTTTGTTTTTTTTCAAGTGCTCTAGATTTCCAAGAATTGACAAGAAATCCATCTGACAATGAAGCAATTTTTTTTTTGGTCTCAAAACTCACAAAAAAAATGGAAGTAGAAGAATTAAAATGAGAACATGCAGTAGCTACTGACTGACCCATGTTTGATTGATTGTGTTATTGGACAGTGCGGTAAGGATGGAGATAAATGAACTTGGGAAGCAACTGGTACAAAAGTTGGAGAAACAACCAAGCACAAGCAATGTTGGAATTTATGCACAACAGGCTGATTATCGCACAGAGTTTTGGCAGAAGGGACTGGCAGAGATGGATCAGGCAATTGAGACTCAGCCTCAAAATGCAACTCCTTTCAGGTACTAAAATTCACACTTCCAAAGGTTTTTGTGGGTTTCTAGAGCCCTTCATTGGGTTGGATGCAAGAGAGGTGCTGCTACCGAGCATATCCAATCAACCTAAATTGGGTGAATCAGTCTTGGATTAATTGGTTGATTGTTACAGCACCAAGCATTTTTAGGGCTTAACGTAAGTCTCAGTCTTAGACTCATTTTGTGTGTTTCAGGATTCGGGGTTGCATCAAAGGCTTGGCAGGAGACTATGATGGTGCATTGAAAGATCTTGACAATGCACTTCAATTGAGGAAAGATGACGTTTTGGCACTTGTATCACGAGGTATCTTCAAGTTTTTGACTGGTGATTATGAAGGTGCACTGCCTGATTTGAACCAAGGCATCAAACATGACCCTGCTCAGCCAACTGAGGTCATCAAGCTTCGAGATACTATTTCAAAGGTGGGCTGAAAGGACTTCCATATTGCTACAGTTGCTACAATAAGTCCTTCACAGAATTCAGTTTGCTTATGAGCTCTCTTTTCTTGCTTGGCTCCTGTATGAGGAGATTTCAGATTTAGATACATCCAAGCCAGTTTTTCTACCTTTTTGCAGAGTACAGTGCAGGGGTGCTATTCTTAGCTTGGGTCAGCTCTTCTGACATGTGAATGGGTGCTTCAGATATTGGCAGATCGTGAGGAATTGGAGAAGCTTCGAGTGGAGAATCCACAGCTGAAGGCTGAGTTAGATGCCCTGAAGGCTGAGTTAGATGCTGTGCAAAAAAAAGCAGCAGCAGATCTTGAAGCCATGCGGCTCAAAGGTGAAGCAGATCTTGAAGCCATGCGACTCAAAGGTGAAGCAGATCTTGAAGCCCTGCGGCTCAAAGATGAAGCAGAGCTTGAAGCCCTGCGAGTCAAAAGTAAAGAAGAGCTTGAAGCCCTGCAGCTCAAAAGTAAAGAAGAGCTTGAAGCCCTGGAGCTCAAAAGCAAAGAAGAGCTTGAAGCCATGCGACTCAAAGGTGAAGCAGATCTTGAAGCCCTGCGGCTCAAACTTGAAGCTGAGCTTGAAGCCATGCGGCTCAAAGCTGAGAAATTGCAGGAGGATCTAAGCAAGGCAGTGGAGATCTTGAAGAAAATCCCACAAAATCAGGTAGACCTGCTGAAATTTGCAACAACTTTCTGTGTTGCACTTCGTATCTCAACTTCAAAAAGGACTGCTGATTTTGCTGCAAAGTACAAAATTTGCAGTGCACTCCTCAGGACACCACATCCTTATCAAAGATGGGCACTTTCTGGCAGCAGTAACATGACTGTTTTGGATGTTTACACCAAAGTAGTGTGCTCCTGATCAAGTTGCTTTGGTGACTTCTGGATGCAGACGATGGAGTTGCAGTACAATAATCTGTGCTGTGAGAAATGCGTCAGGGATATCAAGAGTGCACTCTATAAATTTCCAGGTATTCCATTTCCAGCATCTATCTGTCTACTCATGAGACTCACATTTGCTGTAGATTCTAGATTTCTTCTTTGACTTCACACAATGCAATATATTTGCAGTTGTTTGCAGTGCATAGAATTGTAACGACCATTTTTCTTACCTTCTTGTTTGTTTGTGATCAGGTATTGAATCAGTGGTGGAGGACATGTATAACAATAGAGTGAGTGTCACAGGCTGTTTGGTACCATCCTTTGTTCTTGCCGTCTGTCGGAAGACCTCTCCAACGAAGGTCATCTCTGTCATATCCCCCCCAATGGACCCACTTGCTGCTCCTGCTGCTGCACCTGAACCTGTTCCTGAATCCATCCCCACAGCAACACATGAGCATGATTCTGAATCCAGAGAAATGTCTGAGCCAACAAACAAACCGGCGCCTGAGTCTAACACTGTATCCAAACCTGAGGATGCACCTCACTCTGCTCCTGCTGAGTCCAATCCTGAGGTTGAAGCTAAGCCTGCACCAACTCAGTCCACACCTGAAGTTCCAGCTGCACCTGTGGCTGCTGAGTCCAACCCTGAGGTTCCAGCTGCACCTGCACCCGTTGAGTCAGAACCTGAAGTTCCAGCTGCACCTGCAGATGCTGAGGCCAACCCTGAGGTTCCAGCTGCACCTGCACCTGCTGAGGCCAACCCTGAGGTTCCAGCTCCACCACCACCTGCTGAGTCCACACCAGAGGATCCAGCTGCACCAGCACCTGCCAATCCTGAGGTTCCAACTGCATCAGCACCTGCTGAGTCCAATCCCGAGTTTCCAGCTCAACCTGATTCTGACCCTGCACCTGAACCAGAACTTATTCCTGAGCCAAAACCTGAGCCTGAGCCTGTACCTGCACCTGCTGAGTCCAATCCCGACATTCCAGCTTCACCACCACCTGCTGAGTCCAAGCCTGAGGATCCAGCTGCACCCCGACCTGCCGAGTCCAAACCTGAGGATCCAGCTCAACCTGATTCTGACCCTGCACCTGAACCAGAAATTATTCCTGAGCCAAAGCCTGGGCCTGAGCCTGAACCAGAACTTATTCCTGAGCCAAAGCCCGAGCCTGAGCCTGAACTGAAGCAGGATCCCAGCAATCCTGAATCCAAAGCCACACCAGAACCCCAAACTTGAGCCTGAACTGAAGACACTCAAAGATGAGCCAAAAGGTGCTTGATCACCTGGTAATGTCAATAGTGAAGGATCTTAAAAGCTCTCCATATATTAGCAGAACTCCTCCATGCTGTGTTAGCATGTCCATAGCTTCTCTGTAAAAGAGTGCAGAGAGAAGGCAGCTTCCAACTTGAAGCAGGCAGGTTAGGTTGGTGACAGACAGCAAGAGAGAAAGAGGAGGACTGTTGACAACCACCTAGAATATTTCACTAAACAAAAAAAACAATAAAAAAAACAGATCTGAAACAGATCTGGATTATGTATGCAGCCATTTTGAGGGCCCCAAACAACCAGGCTGCTAGATGTGCACAAATCCATTCTCATACGCATTTGGTATTCAATTCCCCCGCATTTCTGCAACTCCATTGTCAAGGGGCAATGGCATATAGATCAAACTGGAAAGCTTGTAATCATGTGCAATAGTTGGTTTGTTGCATGTCCTAGTTATCTAGAATTGGTTGTTGATGAGCTCCTGAACTCATGGCCTAGTTATCCAGAATTGGTTGTTGATGAGCTCCTGAACTCATGGCCTAGTTATCCAGAATTGGTTGTTGATGAGCTCCTGAACTCAAGGAATAAGCATACTAGACTCCCCACATGGCTACAAAGGGGCCTAACAAGAATACCAAGAGGACAAGCAACAGAGGCCAGCCACAGGGCACCAACCATGCACAGAAACAAAATATCTCTGGAAGCAGAAAAGACCCTGCCTGCAAAAGAACAGTGTTTGATTCCATGGATCAGTAATAGATGTTACAAACACCAACCCCAATTCACTGCATGAAAAATCTCAATATAAAAATGTTAATGTGTGCTTGCTTTGGCTTTCCCTCTTGTCCATGAAACAGTGGCATCATCCCTCTGTGGTTGTAACTCATCAATTGCAAGGAGAGGATAAAAGACCCATCCATGGTGATAGATACCTCTAGATCATGTCAAAGCTGTACATCAAACAAATGAGAGAGAGACACAGAGACAGAGACAGAAGAGAGCTAAAGAACCTCAAAATGGGCTTCAAGACAGACAAACTTACTTGCAACGTAAATGATGTTGCTTGAATTTCTTCTCTTTGTTGTTGTTGTTCATGGTGTGATCAAACAAGCAAAATATTCAGCCCCATTCTCTGCACCCCAGAATGCACCAGATAGGTCAAAGAACCATGACGACAGCAGGAGCAGCTTTCCAGAGGTACCTGAAAGAGTCTGAGAATTGTACTTGTCTGTTTCAAACTAAGTAAGCACCCTGAAACAAGCAGAGATCTTTGCAGTCTACAAATCTGCTATGGGACCTGCTTCAACGCAATTTCACCACAAGAAAGAAAGATCTAGAGTTATCCAACTCAAGATTCTGTTGCAAATCCAGTGCATAGAGACAGGAGAGAAACTGCCATGAGCAGCAGACAATACTTCTGAGCCCACCACTTTGAGCTTTGCATCCATTGACACCAAAGAGAGGGTTCTTTGTGCAATTTTTTTTCTGACAGCCTTTGAAAATTTGTCAAGTGTACCTTGATGATTCCAATGCACCAGAAGAGAAGCCAAATAGCAACAGTAGCCATGAAGACACAAGCACCATAGTCATGGGTAATATTCTAGGCTGCTGGAAGGATGGTGAAGTTCTGGACATAGAACAGAAACAGGGCTGGGAGAAGGATCATCTGCAAAACGTGTGCTTTGACTCTTCTCTGCAACACAAAACAGATCTCCCAGTAAATTGGTTGAAGGATTCAAGCTTCGTTCAGATGCACACCAGGCATCATTCCTCTCTGTCTTAGGGAATTTGATCTTCTGCTTTTCTTCTCTCCTCTCCTTCAGTATTCTTATGCCAGATGATGATACTAGGACCTTCAACTTGCTGATGAAGAGCGGCGAGAAAAAAAGGGACTTACTAGGAATGGGGGGTTTAGGAGGATGTTTGCTTACCCCTGAGTTGCAATGTGTCTGTCCTGCAGGCTGATCAGGTATAGGATGTAGGGGACGACCAGAGTGAGCACAGGGAGCAATAGAAGGCTGAACCATCTCAGCACCCACAAAAATGGATGCTCTGCAGCACAACAACAGGAGGTTCACAACTCTCCAGGAGGATGCCTCGTCAGATTCAGACCTCAACCCATCCCCCATTTTCAATCTTTCTTCAACAAAACAAAATCTCCAGAGCCCCAATTATGATGCCATGCAACTTTCTGAAGAACCCATTTAGCTGATTTACAGCGTGTGCTTGGTCCCAACCTCAGCAAAATTCGACCACCACTCAAGTTTCTTCACATGACTAACTAGATCGGACACTCACATGGAGGCAAGCAACCAAGAATTGGGATGCTGGGATGTCCCTTGGAGACAAACATCGAGTGTTGTACTAGACATGAAATTGCTACCAACACACATGACAAGTCTGCTGCAGAACGACAAGAACAATTGAATGGGATGATCATGAGGGGAGAAGAAGAAGATTGTTGAGTTTCAAGGATGAGGAGTGATCCATACTGTGTACGTGCAAACAGAGAGGGACATAAGCAGGCGTGTCGGGCCAGTCGACAATTGCAAGACTGATGCTCGTAAATGCCAAAACACCCAACAAAGATACAGCATGCTCCAACATCATCTGTCTTCTGTAACTGTGTGTGCGCATCTGTGCCTTCCCTCCAGCTCTCTCTCTCTCTCTCTGGGTCTGTCTGTATCTGTGTGTGTCCTTCTCTCTTCAACATAAGCAATCCAAGAAATCCAACATAAGCTTCCTTCCAAGAATTCCTTTACTTTGTACCCAACACATGCTTCCTGTAAGAGGTGCAAGGACAACAAAGGCAGTAAGAAATCCCTTACTTTTTTTGTACCCAACACATGAACCTCACTCAATCAAGCTTGGCGTTGAATTTTGATTCCTACTTGGAGCTTCCCTGAGCACATGATCTCCACATGGATTCTTCTGCTCAAATCCATGTTGAAATCATCAACTTGGTTTTTGATACTTGGAGCTTCTTCACATGGGCATATGATTCTTCTTCCCAAATTGTTTATAATTCTAAGGGGTGGTTTGCAATAGAATCATTGGGCCATGGTTTATAGAACCTCATGGTACCCTGCTTTTTGGATGAAGAAGTCATGGGAGAACCCATGGGCCATGGCTCAAGGGCATTTGTCCCTGATGTAAACCCAATTTGGACCAAAGAACAAACACATGATTTTCTCACAATTCATCTCTTCTTCTTCTTCTTCTTCTTCGATCCTCACAATCTTTCTTGTTTTGTCCACAAATATGCACATTGTGAGAACAAAATTGAGAACTTCTCTCTATTAAAAAAATTCTATGTTCTTATGATTACAAGGGATCCTCATATGTGAATTCCTTCCTCGTAGCTGAATTGCATTGTAATTGGACATTTTCAAAGAATGCTCATGATTATGAATTCAAGCCATGAAAGTAAGGGCCAGCCCACATCTCGGGGGAATTTTAATTTCACCCTTTTGTGATTGTGAGTAATTTCCATTATGTGAATAGCCTTCCATGGTTGAAAAAAAGTTTCAAAATTTTTTTGATTTTAGTTACACATGCAATTACAACATTAGGTACTCCCATTTCTTTGCATGTACAAAACTAAAAATTTCAGAAAAATCACAACCCATAATGCTATAACATTGGGACCTCCATCTACACTTCAAATCTACACTTTAAATACAAAGCAATTTCATGTGACCACCAAGCCCCTAGGGTTGACATGGTTAGAGCCCATATCAACCCTAAAGCCAAAATGCCAAATGGGTTGAAAATCATCTTGGCATTGCTAACTTGCCAAAATGAAATGTTACAACTATCTAAAGTCACCCTACTTGAAAGGAATAGAATAATAACTCTCATGAATATTGAGAAATCTCCATACTTATGATTAAATGTAATCACAACCAAGTGAAAAACTTTCACTTTTAAGTCAAAGAAAAAACTTCAAATTAGGACTACTAAGGAACAAGGAAGAAGAAAACATTGGAAGTAAGAACTAATTTGAAATGAACTATAAAATTAGCAATATGCACAACATGAACACAAGTGGTTTGGGAGTCTTTCACTACTTCACCCACCATCAATAGTACCATGTATACATAATAGCAACTTTTGTGTCACAACTTTTCCACTAACTTCATCAACTCCACACAATGGGGCCAAATAGAAGCATTAGCTTGTGTATTCAATTTTCGATTACGAGTTTGGGAGCAAGGGGGGAGATTCAACCATGATATTGGCTAGCACTATACACCATAGAACAGAAAACAAAAGGAAACAACAAAGCAAAAAGCAGAGGTGCATGAGGAAACAAAGAACAAACTATAATAGACAAAACAATAAAGAAAGAAGATGAACAAAGACAATGTTCATGGCATCAAAAAGATCCCCACTTACAAGACTATACCAAATGATTTGGAGAACTCTGAACAAAATGCTGAAATTCCAAAAAGATATATCTTTTTATTGAGCATACCTCTTGTCTTCTATTAGGAGAATCTTTAGAAGGTTAGCCTCTTTTCTTCAAAAGCACAAATGAGATTGACCATGGGAGTAACATAGACAACTTTAGAACCACAAAGCCTCAAGAACATGTTGAACTAACTATTGATAATGCTCAACTTAACAATAACAGAGGGGGGGGGAAAAAAAACTTGAATTGGCATAAGGATCATGTCAACCTGAATGCTCCCATTGAGTACATTTTCTCAAATGAAAGACTCCTAGGATTTTTGCTAATGACTTAATCCAAGGAGTTACAAGAAAAGCCATTAGAAGTATAATTCAACCCATGAGAAATTTCTAGGGTACATGCTAGCACTAAATGAATTTCTATCCAAGCATAGACAATTCTCAAAGTCTAAAAAGTTCAAGACAAAGGTCATCCATAGAGACATACAAATTGGGGAGAATCTCTAAAGCACAATACAGAAAGTATTGAAAGTTGGGAAATGCTTATACTCACGTTAGTGTCAAAATTTCTTCTTTCTTCGTGGCACTTGAAAAGATAGGGGGGGAGAGAACTTGAGCTCTTGCAAACACCCACGCCCATAGACAACAAGTCCTCCAAAAAAACAATGGTTAAGATCCGTCACGCGCACATCAATCGATGTGAACGTAAAACGATCACTGAGGCACATCATGAATGTCAGCTTTAGTTGAGCTTGACATCTCAACACTCCCCCTCAAGCTCAACTCCAACTCCATCACTCCAAACATGCTACGGAATCGGTGATGCTTCTCAGCTTCCAAGACCTTGGTGAAAATGTCAGCAACCTGATCCTCTGTGTTGACATAAGTAAGATCAATCTCACTTGCCAAGACCTTCTCCCTAATGAAGTGATAATGAACCTCAATGTGTTTTGTCCGTGCATGAAACACTGGGCTCCTAGCCAGCTGAATACTGCTAAGGTTATCACAATATATGACAACCTATCTGTCCACATGCAGCCCCAAATTTCCAAGTAGCTTGCGGAGCCAAACTACCTCACATGCTACCATCATAGCACCCCTGTACTTTGCCTTTGTGCTCGACAAGGCAACTGTCGGCTGCTTTTTGCTACTCCAAGTAACAGCAGCACTCCCAAAAGAGAACATAAAACCACTAGTAGATCTCCTGTCTGAGATGCTACCAACCCAATCAGCATCTATGTATCCATGCACTTGCAACTCCGTGCTAGCTTCATAAAAGAGACCATAATCTACTGTGGCACTCACATAGTGTAGTGTGTGCCTCACACCATCCAAATGTGGCTTCCGAGGAACCTGCATAAACTGGCTTTCCAACCCAACTGTGTAGTTTAAGTCCGGCCTGGTGATTGTCATGTAGATAAGACTGCCCACTATCTTCCTGTACATAGTGGCATCCTTTAAAACCCCACCTGCATCTGCACTCAGCTTGCCATTCTGATTCAATGGTACAGAAATGGGCTTACAACCAACCATACCATATTTGGACAGCATGTCCAATGCATATTGTCGTTGTAACAACCATATACCCTCAAGCGTCCTGATGACCTCAATGCTTAGGAAGAATTTGAGCTCACCCAGATCCTTCATGTCAAATTTCTGCTTAAAGAGACGTTTTACATGCTCGACTTCCTTTTCGTTGTCACCCCCAATAATCAAATCATCCACATAGATAGTGATGACCACAATGCCCTCATCACTTTTACACACATAGAGTGAATGATCTACATCTGACATACGAAAGCCAATGGTGACAAAATACTCTGCAATTTTGTCATGCCATGCTCTCGTGCCTGTTTCAGTCCATACAAGGCTTTACGCAGCCTGCACACATAATTTGGGTGACTCATATCCTCATATCCAGGTGGCTGGTCCAAATACACCTTTTCTTGCAACTCACCATGCAAGAAGGCATTCTTTACATCCATTTGATGTAACAGCCAACCTCTTGATGCAGCCACTACAATCATAGCTCTCATTGTTGCCATCTTTGTAATAGAGCAAATGTCTCCTCATAATCAATGCCATGTGTCTGGGCATATCCTTTGGCTACTAATCTAGCCTTATACTTGCTTATGCTTCCATCCGAGTTGTGCTTCACTTTGTACACCCACTTACATCTAATAGCATTTTTCCCTTCAGCCAAAGGCACCAATTCCCATGTCCTATTTGCATCCAATGTAACCATCTCCTCATCCATGGCTTTATCCCAAAGTGCATGCCCAATGGCATCCTCAAAACAAATGGGTTCAACATCCTGCACAACCTTTGCCATATATGCATAATGGCGAGCTACATAACCATCAT
>Ga0116231_10005382_pt1 | contig 25247 bp, 19 predicted proteins | sample S1TSphgellanicum_2_FD_89695 | JGI IMG/M metagenome (GOLD analysis project Ga0116231, IMG submission 89695) | Host-associated microbial communities from peat moss isolated from Minnesota, USA - S1T2_Fd - Sphagnum magellanicum MG | ecosystem: Host-associated > Plants > Peat moss > Unclassified... | reverse complement strand
CAACAGTGGGTGTAGATAAGCATATAATAATCTTCCCAAAAACTTGGGCAAACCATTATACACAATCTGCATCCTGAGTTTCTGTTGCATTTCCAGAAGCAATGGGAAGACTCAGACGTGATGAGTTCTGGAATCACTGGATAGTGACCAGCCATTCTAACCTAATTTTCTCACCATGTAATCTCAAAACTATATTTAGTGTGGACTGACATCTCTTAAACGTTGTCTTCTCAGGGGAAAAGTTGCTTGGCAATGGACTCAACACAGTCTCATCGTCCTGTTAGGTGGTTCAATCACAAGTAGGTCTACAATTGTAGGTAATACATACCTAGTGGCAGTTGTAACAATGCACACCTTGCAGCCTCAACCATAACAACCACAATTCCAAGGAGGAACCCAAACCTGTGATTGCATTGTAGAAAACAAGTCAAATAGTTGAAGGCAGTTTAGCAAACAAAAATTTAATGGCAGGCAATATTGGGTTCATATTCTCCAGCATGATGAAGAACAATGATGATTTAGCACAATGACCATATTGCACACATCCTGAAATCCAAGCTGCTTGTCTGCCTGTGATACATTCAATGTTGTAGCAGTTTGAGTATGCTGCATGATATGAGAGACGCCTCAAGTGTATTGACCCTGACTAGTGTAAGAGGGAAAAAAATCCCCACAGAAAAAAAAATGCTCTAAAAGTAATCTTGACATTTCCACCTTGTTAGCTCCAGAAATGATACAAAGCCAGTCCTACAAAGAACTAGCAAGGTCTAGACTACCAGTGTTGAGGCAACCTCCTTCAACAAAGACCCAATGTTTCAAATATCATTAGCTACCTCATCTCGACAAAACCCTGCATCTGAAAACCTAGAGCAATGTGACTAAAGGCCTCCAAGCAACCTTCAAAGTATGGACTAGCCATAAGCCCCATGGTCAGAGATGCCCTCTGACTCATCCTTTCCATCAAAACTCTCCTGATCTGGAGTGATGGAAGAGACTGGCAGACCACGCAATACAGAATCCTCATCCTTGAGTATAGGTACATCAGCAGAGCTGACATCAGGCTCCATGGGTACAGCTCCAGCTTCAGAGCTTGGCTCTAATTCTGCCTCCACCTCTAATTACCTCATCTCAACGGCCACCTCTTAGGGGTTTTCCTCCTTTATATTCTTTTTTGTCTTCTTCTTCTGCAACATAGGGATCTCTGCTGGTATCACTCCATGGTGAAGCTTAAGCAACTCCTTGTACTCCCTTATTTCTTTCAGGTATCTCTCCTTGTCTTTCACACCCTGCTCTTGATATGGCTGCAACAGAAAGAACAATCTCACTTGTCTGAAATCCTATCAGTGCACCTCTAGCTTACATATCACTAATGGTACATGTTCACCAACAAATGCACACTGGGAACGAAGCATTTAACTCACTCCTACATGATGGTGAGGACAATAAAGACAGCAAGAAGTAAGGGCAAAAAAGAAAACTGGACTCAATGGACATTAAAAACTCACCATTTTTTCCTCCTCAGTGAGTTTATTCCAAGCATCCCCTATCATACAGCTCAACTCCTTGTCTTTGTCTGGATAGAGAGTCTTTAGCCTCATGCGCTGCTCCCCAAAGAAGAAGTTATAACCTGACCGATTAGCACGTGGAGCATTTGGGTCCTTCCCTCTACGTTTGCGTTTGCGTTTTCGGATAGAGACCCGATCACTTGCTTCCTCTCCATTAGGATTTTGTGGCTCTGCACCAAGTGTTCCTGCATAATTCAGCACACTGGCATGCTGCAAACCTCTATGCACTGGTGCCACATGGTATAGCACACCTCTTAGCTTCTCTGTACCCATTGTGATGCTGACGAGGTACCCAAGTTCAAATTTGCCTTCAATTGCACCAGGAACCACATTCCCAATTGACAATGCTGGATCTACAACTGTACAAAGGAAAGCAACGAGTCAATTGCAAAATGCTTTCACCTTCCTAGACAAACGGTGCATCAGATACATTTAACAGCTCTGTGGATATAAGCTCTCTCTGTGGATCACATGTGCAATATCAGCAATGAAATAAAAAATAACTACCCTGCATATCAATTTCAACTTGAGCAATGTTAACTAACAAACCATTAGCAATGTGCAAAAGGAAAAATAAAATTAGAAACTGCCAGATCAATTAAGCAGCTAACAGTAGAGGGATGTCAAAAGACCTGGCAGAACTTGGATTGGTAAAATGTTTCTTTTCTTTATACTCCTCCCATCAGGCACAGCCTCTGATACTGAATAGCCAGTTGGACCCCTCTCAATACTCATAGGGCGTGGCCCTGGCAAGGAAACTGGCAACCCAACCACTACAATGGTCATTGCTAGATGTATGGGTGTGACACTTTCTTACAAACATTTAAAAACTGTTAGAACATTGCACTGTCAAAATGGCTCTTGAAGAACTATTGATGAGGTGCTGTCACCTACTTGGAGGAGGAACCAATGGGCCCTCAGCTCGAAAATAGTAGACTTGTTCATAGTGATGAAGGAGCCCAATGTAATACTTGCGCAATATATAGGCAGCACTGGTTGCTGTATTTGGAAAATTGAAGGCAGATGTGAGCTCCTTCCATTTTCTGTCCTTAATTACCTGCTTTCACAAGAGCAGTATGCTTCGTGTTTAACCGGCTGCAAGTCCAAAAGTGTGTACTTAACCCTACAATAGGACAACATCAATGTCAGATGGGTTTGACATGGGTATGTGGAATGTCAAACCCATCTGACATTCCACATATCATTCAAAAATGTTATCACAAAGCAGAGAAGTTGCTTCTTTCACATGGACTCACAACATACACATTAATACTGATGTGCATGTGGAGAAAAAAGCACCTGTTGCAAGCCACCCCGTGATGTGACTTCAATGTAGAGAAGGTGCAAGTCGAGGTCCTTGCCTGCTATCTTTGGAATCCTGAACAACACCAATTGATTTATCCTGAACTGTTCACATGCAATAGCTGAAGCCAACAACCCAATACAAGGAAAAAAGCAGCAGAGAATTCAACTTCCAAATCTCAGACTCATAGAAACCAAACGGTTCTTGGATCAATCAATCACCCTTACCCTGCAAGACTCTCTTGGAAGCTTTGAACCTCTGGGGCCTTTCCTTTTTTCTTCTTCTTTCTGCTTGCCATTCCAGGAGCTTGGTATCAATGGTGGCTCAACAAGATCACATGAAACAAGAGGTCATATAAAAAATTATTCTCTCCATTGAGAATTCCAAATGGGATTGTTCTCAATTCCTTTCGAGAACTTTGTTTTGGTCTTTTGAGAATTTCTTCCCCCCCCCGCGCCCCCTAATTCTCAAAAGAGAACAAAAAACACCAAAAAAATCTCTTACACAAGTCTGGTGCCAACAGCGGTGTGAAATTTGTTGAGCGTGTCCAAGAATAGCTCCTTACTGGCCACTACTTCCTCATGCTTGGCTAACGCGAGAGGGTAAACAGACCGTGTCACCGTCGCCACAACACCTGGCGTCAGGTCACCGATTACTGTTGCATGAGGCTCAACATTAGCAATAGCAGCAACAGTAGTCACGCCATTTCGGTCCGCCTGCTGCGACGTTTCTTGGACGGATCCTTCTCCTAAAACAGGAGCTACCGGAGGCACCACCATCGCCTGCATTGCCACGACGCTCATCGTAACCAAAAGAAAAAAGAAAAAGAAAAAGAAAGAAAAAAACAACCACAACAACAACAACGAAGAAGACTATCGCCGCTGTTGCAATAATTTACAACAACGACAAAAACTATTGTGATTCTCTGATCCGTCCGTCCTTGCGTCGCGCGCGCATGCATGCATGGGCACGCGGTTCTTCTATCTGGTGGCTGGCTGGATGGCTGGCTGGGTTGCGTGCAACGGAGTTGTAGCGCGGGAAACGGGATGGAGCAAACCCTAATAAGGAAAGGGAGCGGTGCAATTGCAGCAGAGCGTAATAAATGATATGTTTTTTTGGCCGCCGCGTTTCTTCAGATCTCGATTATCAACCGTCCGATTTCACAATAAGTAAATAAATAAATCAATAAAACAAACAAATAAATAGGTAATTTAATCTTGGAGCGACATTCTCATCCAATAGACCCACGCCCCCCCAAGCGACGATTTCTTTCAATTCCTCATCCAAAATTCTCTGACCCCTGAAGCAGCAAGCAAGCAGGGGCGACACATTTGTAAATTATTTTCTCATTCAAAAAAAAAAGCCGCCAACAGACGAATGAATTCTAACGTTAAGAAAATCTTTTGGAATGATATTTCTCATCCAAAAGTCCTCTCTCGCACACCCCACCCCCCCCCAAATAATAATAAGGATTTCTCTAAATTCAAGAAAATCTTGGAATGTGGTTTATCATCCAAAAGTGACCCGCGCCAAGTGACTTTTTCTGACAAACCAAATGATTGATGGATGGATGGATGGATAGATGGATGGATGGATTCACTGCCCCACCTGACACACACCTGCCCCCCTACCTGCCATGGCTGCTCTACAAGGTACCACGTACCAATCAGTTTCCCTAATCTAGACTATTAATTTTTATAAATTAAAAAATATTTATAATCTTTATAAATTAAAAAAATATTTATAATTTTTAAATTTTTTATTGTGTCTATCTTGTGTGAGTCCTTTGAAGTTTCTACCTACCTACCTACCTACTAACCTACCTACTCCCCCCCCCTTTTTGGGACCCTTTTTTTAGGTGCCTTTGAATTTCTAGGCCTTTTGTGGAGTGTTGTTATTGCTGAACTTCTTTTGCTAGGTATAAAACTTTTTCAGGTTTGCAGGGTTTAGGCCCTAAACCCTAAAACCCTAAAACAAACCCCAAATTCGCATCAAATGAGTCCTAATTGTTGGTTTTGGGGGGTTTTTGAAAAAGAATCGGAAATACTCAGTTCCGGTTATTTCGAAAACCCCGTAAAAGAACCGTTGATCTGCCCTGAAAGAACCGACCGACGATGGGCTCGCGGTGGCCGGTCATCCGATTACAAATAAATAAATTGAGAACCGTGCTTATATAGCAGAACCGGGTCTTTGATGTTTGGGTGTAGGGTTTTTTCGTAACCGGGATTACGATTCCCTGCTAAGTGCCCAGATAACCACCGGGGTTAATTCCTGTGTTTAATAACCGTCTCAAGACGTGGCGTAAGCCTACCCGACGGTTATTAAAAAGGAACAAACCGGCCAACATTGGTCAGGTGAGGTGAAGTGACGTGAGGTAAAGTGAGGTAAAAGGGGAGGGGGAGGGTAAAGGTGAAGGTAAGGTAAGATTTGTGTCCATGGTAAAAAAAAGTAAAAAAGGTTCATTAACGGGCCACTGAGAGGTTTTGATACGTTCCTAGGGTTTGGCGCTCACTCCGTTTTCCCCGCTCAAACCAAAGAGCTCCCTATATATCCGGACGCCAGAGACAGACTCTCCCGGAGGCGGCGGGGTAAGGAAGAAAGGAAGGAAGGAAGGGAGAGAAGTCCTTCTTCTTCGTCTTCTTCTTTTGTTGCTATCTGAAGATCAATCTGAACTGAACTCGTCCTTTTGAAAAAATTAATTTGAAGTCTTTTTTAAGAAATCCAGAGGGAAATTCATCTGTAATTTTTGGTTTAATGAATTAAGGAAGGAAAAGAAAGGAAAGGAAGTAGAGCAGAGAGGCAATGCAGAAGGTACCAGTGAAGGTAGTGGTGGCCTCTGCAGCAGGAGGAGGAGGAGGACGAGAAAGAGGAGCTCCTTTGCAGCTGAATGGTAATAGTAATTGTAGTGATGGCATTACCACCACCACGCCTTCTTCTTCTTCTTCTCCTGGTGGTGGCGGTGGTGGTGGTGATGAGCTCATGATGACTCTAGGAGATGTTGTGGAGAACAACACTACTACTACTACTACTACTACTACTACTACTGTGTCAGTACTGTCGTCTTCTGTTTATCCCCCGCCTTTGGCCACGCACCAGGACGTGGTGGCTAGTAAGGAGCTCTTCTTGGACACGCTCGACAAGTTTCACAACGCTCTTGGCACTAGACTGCATGTGTGAGTTCCAATTTTCCTTTGCAAAACCGATTGTTCTTGTGCTTGTCGGTTTGATTGTTTTTTGGTTATGAAGCTTCAGCAATTGGATCGTCTCTTATCGTGATTTTCTTCCGCTTCTGTTTTTTTTCTGCTTACGCTCCGACGTGTGACTTTTGTGTTCGGAAACGTTTTTTATTTTCCAGTCTGTTATCGTTTTTTCAAAGTCTATTGTCGCACTTGCAGCTTTTTCGAGTTCTTGACGCCATGACTCTCCCTGTGTGTCTGTGCGGGAAAAACTTTCCGGGGCAATGTGGGAACTGGATAAGGAAAAAATCTTCATTATTTTGCACAGTTCTCGTTACACTCTATCTCCATTTCTGAGCTTTCAGCAGCAAAACTCTTGTTGTTGACCAAAGTTTCCTCTTATATGACAATGAAGCCGCTGTACCAAAAGCCATGGTAACAACAAGGCTCCCTCCAGTGGCCATCGTAACGCCATGCACGTAAGGGAAGAGTTGAGAATCCAAGAAATTCATTCTCCTGAATGAAGAAATTTCAAAGCGTTATTGTCTTCTTTCTCTATGTATCTCAGGGGTTTTTCTCGTCCTGAGATCAAGGAGGACGAGCTTGAGAAACGTTCTGCTCCTCAACCTAAGCTCTGCCAGTTGCAGAACCTTGCATGCATTACTTGACTCGAAGGGTTTATCCTGTCTGATTATGATAGCCATGGTTTGTCAACAGTTGGGTCAGGGGTTTTTCTGTGTTCCATGTATCTATATTGCAAATGTGCAAATGCTCATGCAAAAACTGTGTTTGTGCTTGGAATTTCTGTTTTTCCCCCCTTTTGAGGACTGGGATGCATGTCTCGGTGCATTTCCAATAACTGGGTGGAACCCAAGTTGTCCCACTTGCTTCTTTTCTCATACACCTATGTGTTGGTGAAAGAAAACTAGAAAATGCTCTAGCAGAAGTCTCTTGATTATTTCTAGTCTAGGGGTCTCGAATTACCTTCCAGTTGCAAACTGAGTCCCTGTAGACGTTATTGTTTTCTGAGTGTAGCATTGCAGAATATTCACACTGTTCTTGTTGAGAAGTTGAACATGTTGTACCTGACAAGTAGACTCAGTTGCAGCAAGTGTAACATGGTGTATTTTGACCATTGCCTGTTTACACTGTTGATTGTGAATTCTGAAAATGGTGCAGAAAGAAGGGAAGAAAAGGGAAGGCTAAAGATGCTCAAAGCTTCCGAGAAAGTCTTGAAGGGTGAGGTGGTTGCAAAACCTTAATTTTTTCCCAATTTTGGAAAACCTTTAAAAAATTCCAATTTTGGAAATTTGTGTCATTTCCTTGTCCTTGTAGAGATCAGTTTTGTTGCAAATGGGTCTTGGTCAGAGGCTCATGCAAAGTGTGTACTCTGACAAGAGAGGATGAATTAGCCTAGTGCTCTAGTTTTGGATTCCATGGGTTCAAGATGCCATTGATTTTGTATTTCCAAACATTATTGCATATCATTCAACTACCTAGTAATCCTGAAGATCAGCTTTATGTTGAATGACCAAATGTTCATGTGTAAATATGCAGACATTCAACAGATGAAGCATTCATGGCATTTGGCAATATCCTTTCCTTGCTTTCCTCTTGTGACTACAGCTTTGTGTGTGTTTTTGGGGTGTTGCAGCATCCCAAAGATAGGAGGCAAGGCCCTTGACTTACACTTCCTCTATGTGGAAGTCACATCAAGAGGTGGCTCCCAACAGGCCTGTTTTCTCACCTTTTCCTAACAAGCTGCACTAATGTCCAGTTGTGCACTTGTGGTACTTTTTTGGAGTGTTGAACATGATGCTGAAACCACTGTTTCATCCACCGTTGGTGTGGCTTTTAGACTAAACAATGAACATGCTGCTCTTGTTGAAGCAGGTAATCAAGGACAGAAAATGGAAGGAGCTTACAGTTGCCTTCAATTTTCCTCATACAACCAGCAGTGCTGCATATGTGTTGCGCAAGTACTACATTGGAATCCTTCACCACTATGAACAAGTCTACTTTTTCCGAATACAGGGTCCCTTGGTTCCCCCTCCAAGTAAGTTACAATAAATAATGAGCAGATTTGCAAACAGTGCATCAATCATATAAGACAGTTGCAATCAGTTGCAATCACATGGTTGAAAGTTATAACCATCAGTAAGGGCACCATGTTGGAATGGACGGGTGTAGTCTGTTGCATGAGCTAAGCTGACTAGATGTTGGATGAAATGTTCTAATAATGCTTGTGGTTTGGTTTTTTGGTTTGGAAGTTGCCTTGCCAGGGCCTAGTCCTATGAGTGTAACAAGGGACCAGATGGCACGTCCCCTGTCAGATGCAGGGCCTGAGGCTGGAAAAATTGAGCAGGAAAATATCCTTCCAGCTTTAGCACTATCTGAGTCCTTGGAACCCCCTCACCAGACGGCCCATCCCCTGTCAGATGCAGGGCCTGAGGCTGGGAAAATTGGGCAGGAAAACATTCTCCCAGCTCTAACACTATCTGAGTCCTTGGTACCACCTCCAAGTAGGTAACCATAGCAATATGTAGCTATTCTTTATCTTTGCAAACCACTATGATCAAACAGGACAATTGAAGTTGGCAGCAAAATGTGCTAAAAGTTGTAAGGCTCTATAGGATTCTCTTTTGGGAATGCATGGATCTAGTCAGTATAGGAGTTGAGCTGTGTTCACAAGGCATGATTAAACCAATGATGCTTGTGTCACTGGTATGTTGGTTTTGGAAGTTGCCTTGCCAGGGCCAAGCCCTTTGAGTGCAACAAGGGCAGTGACTGTACAGCCACTATCAGAGGTTGGGTCCAACACAATGAAGACCAGGAAGAGGAAACTTTTGCCAATTCAAGCACTCCCAGGTATTTTGATGTCCTGAAGTATTTGGTTCCTGCTAGAGTCTATGATCTCTTTGCTCCAGTGCTGTCTTGTCTTATGCTTGAATTCCCATAGATAGAGGTGTTCCCAGAATGAAAAGAACTGTTCCCCCCCTTCCTTCCCGGGGAAACAATGTGAAGTTTCTTTGGAAAAGCTCGTGGAATTACAGGGTGATTGGTTGTTTTGATGTCCTAATGTGCAGTGGTAGATCCTTCAGTTTCCATCGGGCATGTGGTGACTGGTGCAATTGAAGGGAAGTTTGAGCATGGCTATCTTATTAGCATCATGATGGGGACAGAGAAGCTGAGAGGTGTGCTATATCACTTGCCACCAGGCCAAAGAGGCTTGCAACATGCCGATGTGCCCAACTGTGCTGGAGCATTTGGTGCAGAGCCACAAGTCCCTAGCAGAGAGATACCAATTGTTAGGAGCACTGGGCGTAAACACAGGAAGAGAAAGAAGGACCCGAATGCTCCACGTGCTAATCGGTCTGGCTACAATTTTTACTTTGGGGAGCAGCACTTGAAATTGAAAGCTTTGCATCCTAATAAAGAGAGAGAGTTGAGTCGCATGATAGGAGAAGCCTGGAATAGGCTCACAGATGAGGAGAAACTTGTGAGTAATGTGCTTTCTTTTGTTCCAGATTTCATGTTTCCTTTCTTTTCCTCTCTATTTCTATGAAATGTTCTTGTCAATGATCTTTTATGCCAATAGACTACATAGAGAATTGTTTTTCTATCAGTGTGCCTGCATGATGCAGCACTAGGTTTCAATGAAAGCTATTTTGAGCACGGTGTCAGGAGTGACATGGTCATTGACAGTGAGTTTAAAGGTCTCCATTAGGTTCTTACAGTGGATCAAGAAGGCTTTTTGCTCTGGGCTGATTTTCTTCAGCAGCTTGACACTGACTCTGAACAAGTGAAGTCGTTGATCTGTGCAGCCATATCAAGAACAAGCAGTGAAAGACAAGGAAAGGTTCCAGAAGGAGATGCAGGAATATCAGGAATCACTGAAAATTTATGATGAAGTTACACCTGCAGACTCTTTACCAGTACATAAGCTGAATGGTGGTAAGGAAGAGACTCAATTAGAGGAGACTTTAGACGATATCCGTGACCAGCAACTTGAGATCATGGTGGCAAAGTTAGAAGAAGCCTTTGGGGATGTACCTCATGATCCAAATTCTAGCTCTGCTGCTGTCTCAGAACATGAGGATTCTCCCTTGCATGACCTGCCAGAGTCAACACATGTCACCCCCTCAACATGCAAGATTTGATGGAAATGAGGATCCAGAGGGGATTATTGATTGTGCATTGAATAAGCTAGGGCAGGTTTTTAGTTGCTTGGAGGCATTCTTCACATACTCACAACTTTCCCATGCAAGACTATTGCTGATGAGAGCATTGTTCACCCATGCATACCTGGCCCAGATGAGTCTGAGAAGAAGGCTTCCCTCCCTCAGGGGGTGTACCATATAACGACCTACCAGTCATTTTTTGGAGTGGCTCTCATTGAACATTGCAGGACTTTAACCAGGTGGAGGAGGCACCACCACTATAGATCATTTTTTAAACTTTGGGAAATAGGTTCCCTTTTTACAATGTCTGGGCCTCCCAAACATATTGAAGGATGTTAAATTTTGCAGATTCAGCTGAAGAGGGAGGGGGGTGCAGCAGGTTTTTCAAATTGGTACCTGCACAGAGATCACTGAAAACAGACAGATGTTTTGATCATCTGTTGACACGTTGATTGGATATCAAGTATCTGTTGAATAGCTAGCTGGGAGACTATTATCATTGTGAGACAGGTGCAGAGAGTTGAGTTGACATCATTTTGTCCGCTTATGTACAGTGATCTAGATACAACATTTTTTGCAGTATTCCCTCTGCCACATTTGGAACTTCAAATTTACTACATGCGATATTCCCAGGCAGTGTACAGCATATTAGTTCAATTGACCAAATATGCAACTAATGCTTGGGCTGCCATGATGATGTGTGTCCAGATTTATCTGAGGTATAGTGTTTGCAGGTTCTTTTTTGAATCTCACCCTGTGTATGACCAATCTCAGGGTTCTGGTGCTGTGTTTGTCTTACTTTACAGATAACTCTAGTGTAGTTTGTTTGCATGGGTCAATTATTCTGGGCAGCCTTGCATGGAAGGAAGAGGAATATTCTATTAGAGAAGAGGTTGTGGGGGTTTCAGTACAGTAGTTTGAGGTTTCCTGACTCTCCATTTGTATCTGTTGAGTATAGTAGGATCTGAAGTTATTAAAGCTTTGTTAGTTTATTTGTTTGTTTCAAATTCCAAGCTCATACATTGTAAATAAAATTAGATACTCAAAGGAACAAAATCTCTAGAAAGAATTGTTACATAAGAAAAAGAGGATGTTGCAGCAGCAAAGTTTCAAAGACTGTCAGTATACAATACTGCAAGCACATAAGATCATAAAGTCTATGACTAATGAACACAGTAACAGATGAAAAGTAGACATATTAATTGTGTCAAACAACAGCTACAACACCACCATCACTACAATACCTCTCTGTTGTATTTGTAGGAAGAAAGCTATATAGCTAATATGCTGTACACTTCTGCAGTCCAGATAATTCTTGACGTGCATCATGCTCTCAAGTGTACAAAATAGTGTATAAACCACTAGTGTCCTTGATTGTGGTCTTGATGTCTTCTTCTGATCCAATTCGCCTATATTACATTGCATCTTCATTCCAATAAAAACGAGCAATGAAAGGGCCCTTTATATATGCATTTGGGTCCCATCTAGTAATACCTCAACATTAAAACTGTAAATCCTGTTTTCACCAGAATTTTTATCTATGCTATCTACTGAGCTTGAAGGAGACTCAGATCGGGTGGTTGTGTACAACTTCCAAAACAGTTGCAAAAGAGTTGCCAATTTGAGTTAGCAAAAAACTATGACGTACTTTGGGTTTCAAACAATCACCCTTTGATTTTAATGCCTTGGAATGATGGGCGGATTGCAATCAATGGGTCTCCGTAACCCACTGGCTCTGCATAATTTCCATCAAACAAAAGTGAGTCCAGAGTAAAATTTCTAAAGATGAGCATGATGAGCATGTGCTTGTAACTTCCAACCACTATGCTTCCGTCCAGACATTTTTTGACATTACGTGCATATGATCTAACTCATTGTACCCTTCACAGCAACAAGATGAAAGTGTAATGTGCAGCACAAGGTCATTATTATCAGGAAGGAACTCTAAATACAGAAACAACAAGATTCCCAACAGAAAAGCAGGGTCTAGGGTTTAGCAGTCTCCTTCTCGGGTACAATTTTCCAGTATCAGAAAGGATGCAGTTTGCTATCACAAAAAAATTATACTAGATCTGGACCTGGGAAAATAATGGTACCACAAAATGCAACATGAGAATTTGCAGGAAATGATTTTACCTCCATCTTCCCATAGGACCTTCTCAACCTCCCCAGTTATCTCAGACTGCACAATATTTGAGAAAGAAGTCAGTACAAGACTGCCATGTGTTTGTCCACCTGCAATTTGCTTTGATGAGCTTCATTCAATCTAACCTGAACTTGTCTATTGATGCAAATGATGGGTTCAAATGAGCCAGTGGGTTCCTTCCTCAATAACTATTATTCAAGTCTTATAGTAGATCTAAGTCGAGAACAATTGCTTCTGAAAGGAGGTGACTTTAATCCAACATGAAAATATCTGGCAAGATGAAAAAAGGAGGGTGGTCTCTTATTCATCAGGAAAAGAATGGGCAGGTTTTTGTACCTCAACAGGTTGCTGGGTACCAAGCTGCTCCAAGTAGCATACCACTTGTCCCTTATTGATTACTTGACCCTGTCAAACCCATCCATGAATATCAAGGAATTTCTTCCTCAGACAGGGAGAATCCAGGTGATACATATCTCTTATCAAGCTTTCCATCATTGACTTTATAGATAAGCTATTCACACAACAGACATCATACTACATACCTTTCAACTACACAACAGCAAGGTCTCTAGAAACAGGTCTTATACTGGCTGTCTCTAATTTGAGAACCTCAGGATTGCCTTCAATGTTTAGCTGCTGTCAGAACTTTGCAGAGGGACTTAGAGGGTGATGAGTACAAGCTCACGTTGACATCCCACTTTGCAAGGAATTTTGTCTCCCACAACACAGCATCCTGTAGACTTTCAAGACTTTCTATTTGTTTCTCTTGTTCTCTCAAAGCAAAGATCAATGTAAATTTGCAGGGTTGCTGCTGCTCACCTCTTCACACAAGGGAGGACCCCTTTTCCCTTTCACTACACGCCCTTTTCTGAAGTAGCCAACCTGCCTTCCAACATGCTCATAACACACCAACTTGAGAGTCTACTTGTGTTGGGAACCATAGTGAAAAGATTAACTGACTTGCAGGGGACACCTACAAATACAGCAAGGGTTGTATGTTTATATTTACAGTGTTATATGTAGTGCGTGCAATGTCCAGTGTGAGGGACTCACACACTCAATAGGTGATTTTCATATTGATGATGAAGGAAGGATCCAGTGCTGCACTATGTTAAAGCCCTCAAAGCAACCACTCTAGGGTAAGTCCTTAAACCCAAAAATGCCCTCTTACAAGGCTTTTGATTTCATAGATTCATGGCTTTTTGCCACCCTGCAACTGGCCCCTCCTTAGAAAATAAGGAACCACCATTTGTCCCTTCGAACACTAGTAAATAAGCAATCATAACATTAGAATAGTCAACTGATCCGATACCCAGTACACATAGACGTTTATGAAGATAAAAAAGATCAAGAGTGGTGCGAATGACCTTGGGAGAGGTTACAAACAGCAGTCCTGCATCTGCAGCAGCTTCCAAGAGCCCAAAGTTAGAGACAGGCTTTACAATGGCTGCTGAAAGTGCTGTGGGTTTGGGTGTGCTAGGGATTGATGATGTTGGAATGGACTCCAGCATGGGCTTGCTGGGCACAGGAGGTACCGGCTGTGCAATAGGAGATGCTACTGCTGCAGTTTTACCTACTGCTCTCTTCATGTGCAGACTAAAAGGTCCTATCTGTCCACCACCCACATCAAACACAAAAAGGATGCACCCAGAAGACTTCCAATTGTACTTCAGAGAGCCCAGATAGGCTCCAGTGTAAGCATCAGATTCAAGCCCAAATTTCCTGATCCTCTCAAATGACGAGAGTCAACAATCTTAAGGGCATTCAACAGTATGATGTTCAAACATAAACAAAGAAGTTGATTCAGCTTCAGGAATATCTTCAAAAGTATTCAGGACTTCTCTCCATACTTACAATCTACATTAACTTGAGAGAAGTGAGAGATGAACCGATACAAAAAGGTTATAGAGATTTCAGATCCAACACCATATCAGCAAGCAGAGAAAAAGAGGAGACGTAACCCATATCAAAAAAAAGAAGGAGAGCAGTCATGGGCACCTTGAGTTGCAGCTCTGCAATGCTAGTCTCATCACACACTTCCATAATTAAGGATTGAATCTGCAAACACATACATATCAGTTTATCAGTGAACTCTTGCAGCCTGGATGGTGGTGGTCATCTCCAAGGATTGCACCAAAGGAGAAACAGAATAGGGCAATGCTTTCCTCACCTCAAAAGCAGTAGGTATCAAGGGGCTTGGATCCTTCTCAGTTTTGACCTCCTCTGGTGCTTCCTTGTCGAGAGTCACCTCTGGACGCAGACAGACAATACAAAAACCCAAATTTTAGAGCCTGCTACAAGCTCAACTATTTCCTCTAAAGTCAACACGGTGAACAAAGCTAAACATTTATCTGACCTCCTTCAGCTGCAACACAGGCAACATAGTCAAGGTGCAAGCAGTGTTGTTGTCGCACCATAGGGCCTGGCATGCTCACATGCACCTTCTTGAGTGGAGCTTCACTGAGCCTCTTGGTGGAGATGGAAACACTGGCTGCTCTCACAGTCCCTCCTCCTTTGCATGCCTGAAATCTCCATCCTGTGGTTTCTGGCATCCCTGGCAATACAGCTGGAGCATTAAGGCAGAGGAAGCTGTTCTCTCAAGTTCCCTCCTTGCACTGTTTCTTACTTTGTATCCTTTTTTCTTTTTTGGTTTCTACAATGGCTCCACCCAAAAAGTCTCTCCATTCTATAGACTAGCTCATCAAGCCCCATCCGTTTGAGAGAAAAATCCACAGACAAGAAGGGGGGAAACAAAAAAGAAAAAAAAGAAAAGAGCAAAAAACACAGAAACATGTGACATTTCTTGCTTCCCTTGCAGGTGGCCTGGGTGAATCACAGAGATATGAGTAGTTCCCGAAAAACCCATCCGCACAAACATGGGAAGCAAAACAGAAAGGTGTAAATCGTGAGGACGAAGGAGAAGGAGGAGAAGTTCCAGAGGAGGTCAGAGCACATCAGGTTTTAGGTTTTAGGGTTTTAGAAATGAGAATCAGCAAACAAAAATGGGTAAAAGAGTGCAATACCAGAAGAAGTGGGTGGCCGACACAACAACGCCATTGCAAGCTCCAGGCTCCTTACAAGCTCCCAGCTCCTGGTTGCTGTTGCTGCTGGTGATTGTGTTTTTTGTATTGGCCCCACAGGATGTGCTCTCTCTCTCTCTCTCTCTCTCTCTCTCTCTCTCTCTCCTTAAACCCTAAACCTTTTTCACCAAATTTCTCTCTTCTTGCTAAACTTGAATCTTAAACCCTTTTCACCAAACAATCAAATCCCAAACATTTTTCACCAAAATTCTCTCTTCTTGCAAAACTTTAATCTTGAACCCTTTTCACCAAACAATCAAATCCTAAACCCTTTTTCACCAAATTTCTCTCTTCTTGCTAAACTTGAATCTTAAACCCTTTTCACCAAACAATCAAATCCTAAACAATAATTTTCACCAAAATTCTCTCTTCTTGCCAAACTTTCATCTTGAACCCTTTTTCACCAAACAATCAAAATCCTAAACTTTCTGCACAAGAAATTTCCTTTTCTGCTAAACTTTTTAATCTTAAACCCTATTCACCAAACAATCAAATCCTAAACCTTTTTCACCAAACCATAGATCCCAACTCCAACTGGTTAACAATTTGTTGAAATTACAGACAAAAAAATCAATTTACATGACTATGTAGGTTTTTAATGCAAGAATGAAATTTCAATAAAAAAGATAATTAGAATTTTCAAACCAGCAGCCAATTAAAAATGAATCATTGAAAAGTGAGTGTTGGTATAATTTTTCTGGGAATTTTTTTTGGGTTTTCAAAGGACCCAACTTTTGGTAGTTTAGGGTAACCTCATCCCTTTTTTTTTTGATCTTGATGCATCTTTTTGGATGCGACATCTTCTAAAATTTGTCATAATAAAATGTCAAATTAATAAAAAATGATGTGAAAAAGGGTAATAAGAAAGAAAACACCACACCCATGAAGATTTGAAAATACCAAAAAACTTGTTCATTGCAAGAGATTGAAATCACCAAAAAATTTGTTCATTGCAAGAGATTGAAATCACCAATAATCACTAACATGGTTGCTTAACATATTTGAAACAATGTGAGGGAGATAAATTATTATTGAATCGCACAAGTTATTGGGAGTTAAATAACCAAATTGTGACACCCACTATATTCATGCCTTGGATTTTGAACTACAAACATTCCATCAAAATGAACTCTACATGTGTATAATAAATATTAATAAGTGAAATTTTCATTTACGTGGGATATTTTCAAAATCTTTAACAAGTTTTTATACTTTAATTTTGGAAGGCTTTCGATATAATTCCTTCAAGTAAATCAATGAATTTTGTACCTTGATTATGACCATATATCTCAATCAAACATATATAAATATATATTTTAAACCATTTTTAAAAAATCTGAACATAGTTGTGTGCAATTTTTTTTTGTTATGTTTTAAAAACATATTTGGAACATTTCAACTAGACACACATATTAATTCATCATTCTTCATCATCATAAAATATTGTACTTAAATCCAAAAGAATTATTAAAAAATTTAACAACCTTTTACAAATTGTGTATCTAAAAATTTAACTTCTCTTAGAGATTGAGATTGTCGCATGTTTGACATCTAGAAGTTCCATCATATTATGTGCTATCAACTAAGGGTCTTTGAAATACTAAACATGTCAACCAATGTGCAAATTCATGTTAAACAAATGCAATAAAAGAATGTGGAAATATAGTCAAGAAATTAAATAAATAAATAAATAAATAAGTACACTGTACATCACTATGTCAGATATCAACATCCTATACGATATTTTTACCAAATTATTTTTATTATCAAATGTTTGTGCTTCATGCATTTAACTTTTTGGAATTATGAGATACTTGACTTACATTTATTTACGTAACTCATTACATGTGATGTGCACCTCTATTAGGTGAGGTAACATTTGCATGGGATGATGATCTTGTGCATGTAATACTAGGGGAAAGTAATACATGCATGTGGGAGGATGGTCAATACTTATCAGGAGTAAAGCCAAAGCTCAAGAGTTTAGGTTTAGGTTACATAAGTTTGTAACAACTTGTGTGATACTAAGGTTGGGTGGAGAGCTCATTGTAAAATTTGTGTTTGTACTCATCTTTATTCTCTCATTGATATGCTCTCAATTTTCAAGACACTACTACACAAGTAGGCACTTGACTTCCACCCAACTCTCGAGTCGGGTTCTTTCACATGAGAAGAACCACTTGCAGCAAAGAAAAGAAAAGAAAAGAAAAGAAAGATAAAAATAAAAATAAAATCCACACCCTTCATAGAATTCCTGTGTGATCACTGGAATAGTCACCTTTAAAAACTTAGCTCAATCAAATTGCTTTCCTGTTTTGTAACTATCTGTTTTGGAGTATGCCTTTGAGCTTGCTCTCACTACAGGGACAGACTAGACCTACAGCCTTGTTTTAAGATCATCATGAGGTACTGTTGTTGTTAGGGAAATGTGTGTTATCTAAATAATAAATTTTAAGCATGTCGGGGGAGAATTGACATCAGAGATGATTATCTTGGATTCAACATCAGCAACACCAGGAGCATTGAACAAAGGAGATGAGGGACTCCCACTTGAAGCAGCAAGGAACTTCCAGATTTTGGCCCAGCTGCCATTTGGGTGCTGCACACAGATAGATACACACCCACAGATGATTGAAGCGTCAGCCAAAACAAACACATTGAGGAAAAAATACGACCACAAAGCTCATAAATCATGAACTCCCCAATATAACAGTAACAAGGAGAAGCTTAAATACCTGGATGGATATGTACAATTTCCATAACCTACACATAGCATCACCACCACCACCACCACCAGACCCATCTTTTAGCCCAGCTGCTACACATCCAGGTTTTCGCAAAAGAAAACAAAAGTTTTGTTTGTGTGACTTTTTACATGAAGAGCAAAAGCACATTTGCACATCAACGAGTTTTTTGTTTGGGTGTTTTTTCACTTGAAGAACAAATGTGCATTGGCAGTGCTAACAGAGAAAAACTTCTGTTGTGTCGGGGACATGATGTTTGCTTACTTGGATCTGTTGTAGTGATTATTGCAGTGCCTTCGAAGTCACAGGCTTCAGGTGCATTGGTGTCCTCCTGGTAGTAGCTGTTTATGGCGTATGAGGCATGTGAGAACCGTGTGTTGGGCAAGTAGCACGGCATGCCTGGTTGTATAGGCAAACAGTTAGCTCCCCCAAGACCACATGCGTAATCAATGTCTGCTTGCAAACTGCTCTCGTTTACTCCCTTTTTTCTCCCCCCAAGAATCACAAACCCACATCAAAGCACTACATCTGTCAGTTGATTTGCTCTCCAGAAAAAGATTTGAGCACAACAATTGGTGGCTCACTCCACCACTCCCACCCATCTGTTGATTCTCTCCTAGGGCACTCTCCTCCCCATGCTTTCTTAACTGAAGAGTTGATCCAGATATACTCCTTAAAACTGTTAGCTCCTCAAGATCAAAACCATCATGCACCCTAAACTCTAATTCTTTCTCACCATGAAAGTTCAATGGAAGCTCCTCGAGATCAAAACCATCATGCACCCTAAACTCTAATTCTTGCTCACCATGAAAGTTCAATGGAAGCTCCTCAAGATCAAAACCATCATGCACCCTAAACTCTAATTCTTGCTCACCATGAAAGTTCAATGGAAGCTCCTCAAGATCAAAACCATCACACGCCCTAAACTCTAATTCTTGCTCACCATGAAAGTTCAATGGAAGCTCCTCAAGATCAAAACCATCACACACCCAAAACCCTAAATTTTACTCACCACAAAAGTTCAATGGAAGCTCAGGATCAAAACATCAGATATGCTGACCATGACAATTCAAGAAATTCAAGGCACCAAAAAACCATTGAATTCACCTCTCTTCTTTTTTTCTTTCCCAATTGGACTCAAAACCCTAAACCCCGAGTCCCAGACACAACATGGGTTTCAAGAGATTCAGGGAAAACTGAATTCAGTAGAGAAAAAACTCCTCTACTGACCCCATTATTTGTTTTTATGTTTTCTCCACTTTGACTCAAAACCCTGAACCTGGGGTGCCAGACAGACACAACACGGGTGATTTCAAGAGATTTCAGGGACAACTGAATTCAGTAGAGAAATAGGTACACTCCTCAACTGACTCCATTTTTTTCCTTTTGCCAATGTGACTCCAAATCCTAAACCCTGGGTGCAAGACAGAAAACACACACACACACACACCAAATGGGTAGGTAGGTTTCAAGAGATTCAACACACACTGACTGAATTCAGTGTGTGTTTTCAAGAGAAAACACACACTCTCTCTGAGCTCTCTCATTTACAACAACAACAAACTGATGATACTCTACTTCAAGACAACCCCATTAAACCAATGAACAAAAAACAAAACTCAGGACCATAAACCCTTTGAATTCGAGAACTCTGGATTTGTTTTTGGCTCACCTGTTTTGCAATACACCAAGAGTGATTCAACAAAGCTTGATTCAAGGGAGATGCAAGAGTGGTCTTGCTTGTTCCAGAGAGATAGAACAATGGAACCCTGAACTCTAAACCCCTTGAGTTTGAAAACTTGGGTTTTGGTTCTCACCTGTTTTGCACTACACCAAGAATGATTCAACAAAGCTTGATTCAAGGGAGATGCAAGAGTGGTGTTGCTTGTTCCAGAGAGATAGATCAATGGAACCCTAAACCCTTTGAATTTTGGAAAAACTCTCGGGTTTTGTTTTGGTTCTCACCTGTTTCGCAATACACCAAGAGTGATTCATCAAAGCTGGATTCAAGGGAGGTGAAAGAGCGGTCTCGCTTGCTCCAGAGAGATCAATGGGATAGACAGGAGACATATCAGCATGGAAAAGACCGAAATTGCGAGCTGACAAAGCTCCAAGCTCCTTGTCCTCATTGAAAAGCTCATACAGATATGTGACAATCTCGACTCCAGGCCGCACAGGGGTACCAGTTTTGTTCAACACATGCTTGAGCACATTACTGTTGTAAGTCTGGGCATTGGAGCTCGACAATCCGAGCTGATTGGGATCCCCAAGAGATGGCCATCCAGTCTCACTCACAACAATGACCAAGTCCGTGTGGTTGAGAGCAGCCATGGCGATGTAAGCCGCGTCGAGAAGCGCATCAAAAGCATTGCTGTACAAGAACCCATTGCCGGAATCCAGGACTCCAGGATTAGGGAGAAAGAGAGCCAAGTCCAGAGTGATGGTCTGTGGGTTTTGCTCATAAGCCTTGTAGGGATACACATTGAGCATGAGAAAGGAGCTTGTCTCAGACAAGAAGTTCAAGAGAGGCTCCACTATGGTCGTCGAGAAACTGCTGTTGAATTCCCCAGTCGACGGCGGAAACGTACTCGTCAGAAGATCAGTCGAGAATGGCGTCGAGACTTTGATCGCGTTCTCCAAGTTGAAAAACACGAGCGCCGCTTGAATGAAGGTGATGGCAGGTAGAAGAGCAAGAGAAAGATCAGTCGCAGAAAGATTAGTCGCAGGATCACCGTCTCCCATCATCGCCGCCGCCGTCGTCGTCGTCGTCGTCGTTGTGGTCAGAACTTCGTTGCCCACTGCGATGCAAGTGATGTTGCAGGTAGCTGCGAAAGGAAGCACTTTCTCTTTCACCCATGTCGTGGCAGTGTCGTTGCTCTGCGCTATCGTGATAAGCTCCGAGTTCAAGACTCCCACGATGAGCTGAATGTTGGATCCTTGGAATGCTTGCAGCACTGCGGGATTGGTGTCGAAGATGCGTACCTGCGTGATTCCTTGCTCCTTCAACAACTCCACTGCCTGTGTTGGCGTTGGTAGATTGTCTCCCAGTGTTCCATAGTTCACCCCTACTGAAGCACCTGCAAGATCACCACCACCACCACCACACCCTCTAGCTTTTCTTAGTCCCAGCGTCTCTCTCTCTCTCTCTCTCTCTCTCTCTCTCTCTCTCTCATAGTACCAGAAAGTGAGCAGAAACCAACTGCTACCTGCATTGTATAGCAAGGCACAAATGCACAGAATCCGGACCAAGAGGTGAACTTCAGGAACTGCCTTTGCTGCCGCTCCTCTTCTTCTTGCAGCTGGTATCCGACCCATATCAGCTCTGAGAACAATGAGAAAGGACGTTGCTCCTGAATCCTTCTTCTTCTTCCCCAACTTCAGGCTTTGGAGTTCACCCCAGCTGCTTTAAGACTTCAACACTTGTACATGCATTCTGCCCTCCCTCCCTCCCTTCTTCTTCACAGATCGTGCAATTCTGTAAGGCGAGCTGCTGCAGCTATGGATTGCCGGACTCTCTTCTGTTCATGAAACTGTAATCTGAAGACGACTTCCGCAACACGAGTACAACAAACAGAAGAGTTGCCAGTCTTCTTCCCCCAGCTCGCTCGTCGGAAATGGCGATGGGTATTTTTATTTTTTTCCGGTCTTTGTATGTTCAGGTTCTTCGGGTACGAAGCTAGAGAGAAGACCCCGCAGCTACTCATCAGTTCACATTTCTTCAACTCCAACACATGACTGCAAAACCGCTGCAACCTAATCTGATGTTCTTTTTTTTCTCTCTCTCTCTCTCTCTCTCTCTCTCTCTCTCTATGTCTCGAGCTCACTAAATTTCCGAAATTCTCCCCCTGTCCCTGTCCCCGTCCCGTCTCTCTCGCGGAGCTGAAAAAACCTTGAGGACCGGAAACAGTTCTGAAGATGCAAACTGAAATCAGCTCAACTCACAACTGGACAGCATTATTTTATTGAATCCAGCATGCAAAAATGTCGAAGGCTTGTTTGGAGATTTATGGCTTTCCGGAAACTGAAGCAAATGCACTAACAATTTCACGAGTTGTGAGAAACTGCCACAGAGGGAGCTAACAGCAAGCAAACGAAGCGCGAGAGGACGCCCACGACGACAACGACGACGCCTTCTTCGCAGCGAGCAGCCGAGAGAGAGAGAGAGAGCAGGGCGCCGCCCGGGGAGGGGAGGGGGTGAGGTAGGTAGGAAATATAGTAGGTACAAAACCAGTAGGTAGGAAATATAGTAGGTAGGAAAACAAGTAGGTATGAAATTTGGTGGGTAGGAAAACCAGTAGGTATGAAATCTAGTAGGCAGGAAATCCAGTAGGTAGGTACACAAAGTGCACAACTGACTGCACTGTGAAAATGAATACATGTATTTTTAATTAATTTTGTGAATTTCTTTTTTTATTATATTATTATTATTATTATTATTTGGAATTTCTTTCTAACAATATTTTAATATGATTCCGTTTGGGACTTTGTTTTGATCCATTTAATGTTACATCAGGCTTCTTTTTTTTTTAAAATTATTTTGCCCCAATTCTTTTATGCAGCTCAAGTGGTGATCAATCTATAAGACTGATTTAGCCAAATTTGGCTATAAATTAGGATATGAAAGTAAAAAACAAAGTTTTGAAGTTTCATCATTTTTGGCTACATGCTAGAACCCAAATAGAAAAATCAGGCATATTTTATTTTATTTTAAATTTGGCAACTAAGAAGGGAAAAAAAAAAAACCCCACACATTTTTTGTGTCATTTATTTTATCACATCTCTCAGAAATTATATCTCTCTTTTAATAAACTATCAATTCATTTTATTTATTTATTTATTTATTTTTCTCTTTTTTTGGGGGGGGTATCTTTGTGTCTTAAAACTTTTGATTAATTATAATTATCACAAAATGTTTGTTATTGTTTTACTTACAAATTCATTTTCATTAGAATTGTACTGAGTTTCTTTCTAATACTACTAAGATCATAGGTAACCATAGGTAAACCACTTACATAGGTAGTTAATTACCTACATAGTAGTGAGGTGAAAATAGGAGGGTTAATAACATGACACCCCCTTACCCTCTATTTGATGTGACCATTTGTAATTTCCCTTGTATTTAGTCTCATCCATAGAATTTCTTTTTAGAGATTTTTATAATAAAATAAAATAGACCAATTTTTTTGAGAATTATTTAAATATTGAACATCAATCTCAAGTATGATATTCACTTGGGTCTACAACACCTTAGTAGTAAAAAATAACTTGGTCATATTGGTGAGAAATAGGTGATCTTTGATCATAGTTATAAAAAACTACCTAAGGTTTTGCATCAAGTCAATTGTAAACAATTTAATTATTAACTTTCTAAAAGTTAAAAAATAATTTCTTAAAGTCCATAGCATATTGAAAAATAAGGCATTTATGTGTTAAAAAATAATTTTCTAAAGTCCATAGCAGATTGAAAATAAGGCATTTATGCTACCAATTTGCACACATATACATACCCAAAATAAAATAAAATAGCAATATAAAAAAGGTCACAAAAGTCTCCACATGCTCCACATGGGCCCCCTTGCACACTTAAAAAACTTTAGCAATAGGGTCACTCCAAAAGTTTGAAAATGTGTGTCAAAATTCCAATATCACAATGACATAATACATATTTAAAAAAAAGCTTTAAAATTTAGTAAGAGGAGGCAAAAAATAATTTTGAGACATCTTTTTTTTTTTTTTAAAGAAAATTTAATTGATTTGTTAAGTATCTCACTTGATCATCACATCCACCATCATCTTGCGATGTACAAATGTTTTGATTCATGATTTGTGTTGAGCTTTAGGCCGGGTTAGGTTAGGTTAGGTTAGGTTAACCCTTCCAAGTGGGAGGGGCGGGGGCATTCCTCATATGCAGGGTTAGGCTTGGTTACATCTCATCTAAGCCCCTTATTTTCTAGTGTGGTCCCCTTGGAATGAGAGACCCTATGTAGGTAGTATTAACTCTTTTGTAGGAATGCTTGGATTGTTTTGCACTCGGTTCACTAGATGTAATAATCCCTTGCTTCCATGGACATTGCCCTAAACAAATTTTGCACAAGATTGCATAGTACCATTCTTCGGGATTTTGTAAGCTCCAAGATGACTGACTTAAGGTCTCAAAGTCTCAACCCAGCTTCCATGGAGAAAAAATTGACGAGGTTTTGGGTATAGGAAAAAGATCATCTTCTAGAGCCTTCCGGAACATCCAGTACCTAGCTCCAATTGGCACACACACACATAATGCCAATTTTTCCTCATGATGTAAAATCAACGGTGAGGAATGCTACTCCGATGTGAAACAACGGTGGAGGAACACCGATTATGCCCTGGAACAGGCCTCCGTAGAACTCATTATCACCTGACATAATGGCACTCACACTACCCCGGGCTTCACCAGACCCCTTCCATAGTACAAGAAAGAACCCTTCTCCTTTGCCAAGAAATAAGAGAGAGAGAGACAAAGAGGGGACTATCAAGTGCCTACCTACCTACATACGTACCTAGCTAGAATGGTGACTCCAATTTTCACCACCCCTCTCTAAGAGCATCTCCAGCGGTGCTTAGCTTAGTCCTTTTGATCCTGCACACACTAGAAATTAGATGAAGAAAAGTCAAAGTATGCCGGTTTGGCTCAGGAAAATAGTTTTTGGCTCAGCGTAGTTACACACAGTTTGCGGTGGCTGCTGGTAAAAGTCGCACCTAACGCTGTGCACACCCGCAGAAAAGAGTGTAATAAATATGATCTGACTGCTGCTCAGTGTTTTTCTGATTGGCTCATCATCATAATGATTGGGTCAGGTGCTTTGCTATTAGTAATCCCCCACCTATTTGCTGTCCCAGTTTTTCAGTTCTATGGGTGGGCACAGGGGGTTGCCAAAAAAAAAAAAAAAAAATAAAATTGGATGTGAAAAATATTTATGCAGGGTCACATATTTAGCATATTCAGAAATGCTTAAATTTTAAAAAAAAATTTTTTTCTCAAAAAAATTTTTTTTTTTGAAGGAAAATGAAGCATT
>Ga0116231_10005379_pt1 | contig 25256 bp, 20 predicted proteins | sample S1TSphgellanicum_2_FD_89695 | JGI IMG/M metagenome (GOLD analysis project Ga0116231, IMG submission 89695) | Host-associated microbial communities from peat moss isolated from Minnesota, USA - S1T2_Fd - Sphagnum magellanicum MG | ecosystem: Host-associated > Plants > Peat moss > Unclassified... | reverse complement strand
CTTCCCCCCCCCCCCTTTATTGTGGAAAATTAGGGCCCCTTGAAAATAAAAAATGGTGAAAAAAACCCCATTGCCATTTATGATAGTAAGTTGTTTAAAGAAAGTTAATTGAAACGATTAAAACTGAATTTTATTTATTTCAAAACCTCATTTTCATCAATGACATTAGGTAGTTTAAAAATAATTAAAACATTCAAAACTCATCATCATCAACAACTTTAGTTAGATTTGAAGAATGTTATGGCACCCCCAAAGAAGTATGAAAAAAACCCCATTGTTGTCAATGACACTTATAAATAGGTTTGAAAGAAATTGTGGCACCTTTGGAGAGGAAAAAAAAACCCATTATCATCATTGACAATGGTTTAATTTGTTTATGGAGAAAAAAAATTCAAAAGAAAAATAATGACCATGGGGTGGATGTTAGCATAATAATAATAATATAGTTAAGATATATTGAAAATTATGTCATTTAAAACCATAGCCATGAAATACATTTATAATGGAATTTACATTATATTATTCAATTAGTGTAATATCATATAGAATTAAATTGTGTTTCATGAAGTTTTAATTAATTAAAATCATGAGAAAGAATTTACATTGATAAGAACTTCATGATAAAATAAAACATTCATCTGTAATTTTGATGGATGTTTTATTTATTAAAATCATGTAAATGCAAAAAAAATCATCCATACATATGAATGAAAAAATATTCATCCATAATCAGTATGAATGCTTACATTGATCCCCACGTTTATTTTTAGGTTTACTCATACAACATTGATTTTGTGATTAAATTTTTGAGTTTTATTTGCATAGATTTTGTGATTAAATTTTTGGGTTTTACTTGCATATGTATAGGGGAAAAAACATTTTACCATCCTAAGTTCTAACTCTAAGCTTAAAGCTCAAGCTTTAGGTTCATGCAATAACTTGCCTTTGATAACCCCTTCCTTTGAGGGCCTTATTATTTTAAAAATCTATTGTTTCCTTTTTAAAAATGTTTCAAAATACATGTTGGGTGTGAACTTTTTTGAAAATGAAAGGTTCCTTCGTTTTACTAAAAAAAAAAAGTTTTATAATATGTGTTAAAGCAACAATACGAAAACAATGACAAAGTTTTATGATAGAGTGCAAGAAAACAAATGCCCTAGTTGATATTCATCATTAAGAGGTGGATTTGTGTCAATCATTTCAATTTAAATATAAGCTAGTGTAAGATAGTTGGAAAAGAAGTTAGGTAATGGGGGAAAGAAAAAAAGGGTAAGGTTTTAAAGGGGTTCAAGGCTGTATGGATTGAAGTCAAGGGAAGTCCAAGATTTCAATTTTGGTTTATTCAAGATGATGGTTGAAAATGATGGGGTCGAATTTAAGTGTATTTGGAACATTAAATTTTGATGTGAGAGTGCTTATGGTAGACATGTTACTGTCCAAACATGTAAGTTTTCAAGGAGCTTAAAATTTTTGAACATAGTTTGATTAGATTTTGAGTTAAAGAGATCTTGTGGATCTCCACTTGACACATTCATTGTCATGAATAACATTCAAAATGGACAAAAATAGGAAGAAAAGAGCTTTGAAAATAGTGTTTACATTGGAATGACAATATTCAGTTTGGTAGGGTAAGCACTAAGCACTTGGAGCTTAAGATCTTTTGACATAGCTTGATTGTCTCTAGAGTTCCCATAGCGATTGTAGAGCTCAAATTGGTGTGCTCATATCTTTTTGGATCACACAAAATAAACAAGAAAAAAAAAGAAATTGTGAGTTTTGAAAATAAAAGAGAGTTTAATGCGTTTTTTCAAGCATTTTCTTCTTGCTTCTTCGTTGCCCATGTGCTTTGGAGTTCAAAGAAATGTTATAGACCTTCACTTGGCACACCAATAGTCATGAAAATCGGTAGAGAAAAACAAGAAATGGGGAATATATGGATAAGTGGTCATATATGAAAAAGTGTTCAATTACCAACTTGTGTTCAATGACGAGCATGTCTACCCTACAATGTAGATATCCAACAGGAATGAAGATGCGATGGTGTTGGAGGGGACACGGGACACCGAAGATAGGTGGTCCCTGGATGATAATGTTGTTGGTCATCCACATGGACGATGAAAATATATTCATCCATGTAGGTGTTTGTCATCCTAGGGGACAGAGGGAGTAGATAAACTCCATCGCCAGGTCTGCCACACATACACACCCATGCGCGTGCGCGAGTTGTATTGTGTCCGGCGTTCCTTCTCAGCTCAAATCCGGGATCAGCAGTGCTGATACGCGCAAGTAAGAGCTTCTATCAGCTGGGGTTTTCCATCCTCGTCATTTTGATATGCGACTTGTGTGCGGAACGAATTTTCTGCTGCGCGAAAGTCTTGTGTGGGTGGGAAAAAAAATCCCTAGCTCCTAAGTTCCTGTTTTGTTTCGTTCTTTTTCTTTTGTGCTCTGAATTTCATTGTAAAATCTTTGTAGCCAAGGATTTCGAGCTGAAGCGCAAGGCGTGGAACTGTGCGCAAGCCCTGTCTCAAAATTGTGCATCGTCACTATTTTGGGTTCCGTTGTAGATATCCTCCCTCGAGGAATACTTTCAGAATCTTCTGCGAGTTTGGAGAGAACGAATTGGTCCATATGCTTCGACTATGAGAAACTACAGGATAGATTTGATCAATTAGCTGGAGGTATTGTGGAGGAGGTGATTAGATAAGGGTTTTCATCTGTGTAATGCAAGCGTAAGACTGGTTGATTGACTTCACGGAAGCTGGTAGCAAGAAAAAAAAGAAATTTGGGTATGGCGTTCTATACTATCACGGTATCTTTCTCCAGTTCTGCTGCTGCATTGTGTCCCACTCGCTCCGCTCATTGCAATAGCTCTTCGTCCTTCAACTCCTTGAAATGTAGCGTATTCCCATCTCGTCTATCTTCTTCTCGTCTTAGCACCTCTGTATCATCATCATCATCATCATCATCCAGCTTTTTATCAGGGGTTTCATCTTCTTCTTCAAGGAACCGCCCATTTTCTTCTTGCAAGGAGGTTCAGAAGATATGGGCACTGGCAGCCTCTTCATCGACGGGTCCGGGGGCCGCGGCTGAGAAGGAAGAAGTGTTCTTTGATGGTGGGCCTCACTTTGGCGACCTTGTGACCAATCTTGTGTTCGGGCTCACACTCGTGTGGCTTCCACTCACCCTGGCGTCCGTCTTCAGATGTCTCTTTCTTCGCTACAGGTTCACAAATCTGCGAGTGACCATTATATCAGGACTGACCGGGGATGACCGCAAGGATTTCACATACGAGGTCATCAAGGATGTGCAATTTGTGCCTCGGTTCATTGGAGAGTGGGGAGACATGGCCATTACCCTGACTGATGGTACCAAGGTGGAGCTCAAGTCCATTCCCAAGTTCAGAGAAATTGCCAAATATTGTCTTGATAGAGCTGGCAAGAAGCCAGCTTCATCCCTCATCTCTAGTGTGAGTGCACCAGCCACTGGTCCCAAGGGCTTCTAGATCTCCAACTAACAAGGAAAACGTTCTGGTCAAATTGAGTTCCCCACCTTGTATCATGTTGGAAACCTATTGTTTGTGAGATTGGCAACTCCGTATTTGCATTGCAAGCAGAAGTCTGTAATGCTCTAACTCAAGTTCTGAGCATTATGGCTATGATTTTTTGGAAAAGTGTTGCTCACTAAGCAAACTCATCTGCAGAAGAATCACAAACTTTCTTCTCAGAGATGAATGATCTTTGAGGAGCCATCCTGCCAGGTGATGTACCTGCAACATTGTGTAGCATTTCTTGATTTTTTGTAAAAGAGCAGATCTGTTGCACAGTTGTTGTCTATAGTTTGGTTGCTATTGAAATCGGTTTGAAGTTTCAATTTCAGGGTGTGCAATTGGCTTTTCATTGATTGCAACTTTCTGAGTCCTTCTCTCATACATTTGTAGACCTTGTCTGAGAAGGGCGTAACAAATTTGAAATGGACCATACTTTATTGAAGTGCACAAGAGTGCATGCCTATGCTTTCAACTGATAATGCTGTTCTTGGAACCCTCAATTTGTACCTTGGTTTGTACCACCCCTTTCTCTGTCTATACACCTTCCAACAACAAACAAGTGCTAGTCTTGGAGTACATTATTCCAGAAGAGTCAGAACAAGAGTGAAAAATCACTAATTTTAGAGTATCTTGATTTGTGAAGGAATACAAGCGAAATATCTGTAGCACACATTCTGATTCTAACTCTTTGTATTCTGAATCTTATCAGACAATGTGCAGCCTCCACCTGCTGGACCATCACACTTCTTATCATCCGTTTTTTGCTTTGCAATTGCAAGTATACATGAATTTCACAAAAGGTGGTTCCAGGTTGTATGCCCAACTGGACTCTAAGCCTTCTTTGGTGATGATGATGAAGCAGGTGTTTGAGCTTAAGAGAAAAGTTGCAAACGTCCAGGGCTAGGTTTCAGGTTGACAACACTTGATTGGTCAAGATTTCGAGCATTATGCTCTTGCACCAGTAGATCAGCAAAGCAATCGAGGCGATTCTTATTGCTGCTGTTTTCATTGATGGGATTTTTATCCATGAAGGGAAGGTGCTCTATGCATGGTTTGCTCATCACCTCATCTGCTAGCTTCAACAACCTGTTCACATTACCTTTGCTTCCATCATCCATTGCTGTCAGTGCTCCGCTTGGCAAACCTGATACCTATATGACCGAACAACAAACAACAATCATCATGAAAGTTTGTTGTATAAAACTGGTTATATACCTGCATACACACAAGTATTGTGTCATTGCTACTAGAATGGCAGTGCCATCAAGAAGGTTTTGAGTCTCCAGGTGTTGTCTGTTGAAACAAAAGAAAGAAATTGGCATCAAGAGCACAATTGAAATCATCATGAAAGTTGTTGAAGGAAAACTGGTTATACCTGCACACGCAAGTATTGATCTGATTGCTCGCCAAAGGACATACTGACATTGTGATCAACCATTTCTGATATGCCATCCAAGACAATCTTCATTATTGGCTTTGCCCATTGAAATGCACCCCATCGTCTAACTTTGCTGTATTTGTACTTTTGATCGAACTGGCCTGTTCCTAGTGACAAGATTAACATATTGCCCACTCTGTGCACTCCAGGAAACTCTGCTTTGTTGTGAAGAACATGAGCGATGGCTGCTGCAGTTGGATTGTTCATAACAAGGCCCCCATCAATGCCTACAATTGAGGTTTTTCCATTCACAGACATCATTTGAGTAGGTTTGAAGAATGATGGCACTGATGATGTTGCACGACAAATCTCCCATAAATTGAAGTTCCATTTATCATCAGTGAAGGCAGAAGCTCTAGAAAACACGAATGGTCTTGCATTTTGGAGGTCGTAACATGGAATGAGAATTGGCTTCAGAGTATCTCGTAGCGTGAGAGGCCTGTTGTCTCTCACCAGATGTTGTTTCAGCACCGATTCCAGGGACTTGCAAGAATATCGAGGGGTGATCATGCCTCTCAACTTGGACCATGCTCGATGCGCCCTCGGGATCCTGAAAATGTTCCTCCCTTTCTCCGCTACAAGCCTCCATGTCTCTTCTGCCGTGAAGAGGGGTTGCCCATCCTCTTTGGCAGTGAAGAGCATAGTTGCAATAATACCTCCCACACTTGTACCTGCTGCAACATCAAAGTACTCTGCAATCCGAGCGTCTGGGTTGCCACTTTTCTCCTGGAGAGTTCTTTCCAAGTATTCAAGTACCCGTCCAGGGATGATTCCTCGCATACCGCCTCCATCGATGCAAAGAATGCAGACTTTTCCCTGGTATCGTTGTCGTTCTCCATCAAGGCTCGGCTCCTTGTGTGCTACAGAATTGGTTGAATCCTCGACTTTTTCTTGTTTCGTCATAGACCCTCCTCCACAATGTTACTGGAATCCTCTCACCCTCTTTGCATCTTGTGCCTGGATTGTGCCCATTCTCACCATTCCCCTTGTGTTCGCAAGCAGTGTATCCGGGCAACCTTGGAACTTCAGACGCGCTCTGCGTTGCCACACCTGACATCGTTCCGCTTCAGAGCTCCAGACAGCATTACTAGAAAGAAACCATGACACACAAGCGATACGAGTACAAGCTCTTGCAAGTTTGCAACCCGTTTACTCGATAGCCATGCAGGGAATCGAAAAGCTCCGAGATAATTAGCAACTGTCTGTGGTCGCCATGGCTTCTCTGTCAAGTAGCATGCGCATGCACCTTACGGAGTGGCCAATTGCGTGGACGATCTGGGAAAGAAGGGTGTTCTGTCATTTTAGCTTCAGTCATTTCTTCTTTCTCTGTCTTTCTAGTCTGTGCTTATGAAGTGCAGCAAAGCCTAGCAGATTATCCCCACAAATCATCCCACAAAGAAGAGCCTCTCACACTCGGGGCACTGTATCGTCCTGTCATTTCCTTTCTTTCCCTTCCTCCATCAGCCTATAGGTTTTGTTGATTGTCTTTTCCTGCATTCTTCGTATCCTCTCTCTTGAAATGTGCACTTAAGAATGGAATCTAGAATCCAGGGGAACAATTTATGAAAGTTGTTGCTGATGTTTTCTCTAAATGATCTACTCCTCAATCACTCTGCCATCTTCAAATTACACCTTCACACCAAATGCAGCTTTCACAGTTACTCTCGGCCTGAGTTCTCACGTCTTTCTTCATTGTTTTCCAACAGATTCAGGCTTGGAAATGAGAACTTTCACTGCTTGTTCTCAAACCCTCAGGCTGGAGAAATCTTCAAGCTGGAAGAAGCAACCCTGGGAAATCAGAATTCAATAGAAGCTATTGTCCAAAGCATCAGTAAAATATTCAACTGCAAGGTGGTCATGGATGGGCACATGCCTCAACACCACTAAGCTCCAATCTTAGGGTTCATATTTGGGTGTATGTGAGAAAATCTGCCACCCTTCTGAATCTATAGAAGGTCATAAACTCTAGTGGTCATCTTCCAGCTTCCAGCTCCCTCATTCCGTTCAGCACAAATGAGAAAGTTACTAGTAAGCAACACACACACCACTGTTTTCATGTTACCTTCCAGAACAATTGTGAAGAAATTTGTCACCCTGCTTTATGTCCTCACACAGACTTCTGTCTGAATCTTGATGCAGATTTCACAAAAGGTGTAGCATGTAAGCTGCATCATGAACGTGATGTCTTCTCAGATATTTTGCTTTAACATTGTGAAAGGGAGACAGTGGTGGAACTCAGTCGGATGTGGAAAGTTGCAGGGAGGTGCAAGCTATGCATACCTGCTCTGCTTGTCTGTAGTAGATGCCTGCCAGTATTGTCATGCTTCTTCCATTGCTTCATAGAAAACATGGTCATCCTGTATTGCTGCCAACTAATGGTGCTTGCATTGAAGTTGTTTGGGATCAGGGGATTGGAGAAATTGGTCATAGGGACACAAAACTGATTCCACAGGTTTGAATTGTATCTTCATCAGTCTTTATATAGTAAGCCTTGAGGCTTTCACATGTTGTAATGGAGGTGTGGTAAATTGTCCAAGTATGCCCAACCATCAAGATCAGCCTTAAGGTTAAGATCACAGAAAGGAGTGAAACCTTTCGAAACCTCTGTTAGTGTGATCATCCAGGGAAGGGATGTTGACCAGGATTGGGTTGATATCATGATAATAGCATGCATGATGCAACATTGGTAAAAAATTGTGGTCCAGATACTTGGAATTGGATTTTTTTGGAGCTACCAAGGTCATTGCACCGTGAGCCTTAAGTTACAGGTTGAAGACACATCAGATCAGAGCTCAAACACTGGAAATTGTTGGGATCTTACTCAAATAGTTGCAGCTCCAGGATGATTTGTCAAAAGACCACATCTTCATCAGTCCCTGGCTCAGGGTTTCTGTGATGAAATGGTATGCATGTTTTTCTGGTTCCTGCAACAACACCAGGTATTTCAAACAACACATTTATGGTGTTCCATGCATTGTGAGAGTAATTGCCTGCTGGATGGTGTGTACAAAAGACCTACAAATGAACTTCTTACTAGATTATCTTTCCCAAGTGCAAAACAATTCAGCAGTTGCTCAGTGATATGCATACATCAAGGGTGGTGAGTTAACAGCCACTTTGCAGCAAGGATGAAATTGACCTAGATGACACTAGCGAAGAAATTCAGTCAATTGATGAAATCAACCAGGGATATGTGTGCATATGAGTGAGAATACTGTAATTTTTAATAATTTTTTTAACCTAATAGTAAATATTGTTGATAGTAGTGATAATTTTTGTTTTATTTTATTGTGTAATGAAATGGCAATGTATCAATGCATCATATTCCATCATGCATTATGTCATCATGTATAATATTTTGTCATCAACATAAATCCCATGGTACATATCTCATCCTCACTAATTAACTTTGGGCCATCATGCATTATATCATCATGCATAATGTTTTGTCATCAACATAAATCCCATGGTACATATTTCAGCTTTGGGTGCATGCAAGAAATATTGGTTTTAGACAGAGTGCATTCAAAGTTGTGAAAATGATTCTCCAACTTCTAAGTAGTTGTTGTTTGGCATCTTGAATGCATGAGGATGCGAAAGCTTTATGTGACTAAACAATCCAAATCATATGAAGAAGTGTCTCCAATTTATCAAGAGAACTTTAGCCATGCACGAAGAATTTGGATAGAACTTGGTTGTTCAACGCAAGAGCTAATCTTAAATAGGAAAAGTGATGCTTCCAAGGTAATGATTGTGGTATTGAACATCTGAATACCTTGTACATTAGATGATAGGATTTTGAAATTTAATTTTTAATTGAAGGATCCCTCCCAACCATTTTTGGCATTAAATCCATCAATAAGGGATGGGTATAATTATGCTAATAGATAAAGTGTTTACACTGTGGAGATCCGTCCTACTTGAATGTGAAGAGAGGAGGTTATTATAGGCACATGAAGAATACCATCAAATTTTCCAACACCGTTTTTATCCTTGAAAGGTAGTTATTTATATCATTTTTTGCAAATAAACTTAAGATGAATCCTTCGAAGGATCCTCCACCGAAGGTGTTTATTGATGTCTTGAAGGAATGGATAACAACACAAAGTCTTACAAAAACCATGGTCAACACACTTATTCTTGAAAACTATTATAAGTGTTACGAAATTATTGACATTTTCAACCTAAAGGAGGTGTTCAACAATGACATTGATTGTAAAGTTTTTGCAACAAGATGCTATTGGTATCATTGTAGTATTATCAATAACCAAATTCAATAGACAAGTTCATTGTTGAGAAAAAGGGAGAAATGGGAAAATGTTCATAGCATTTTTTTAAGTTACATAGTTCACATTAGAGTCTATGTTTGTATTTGTGACAAGGAATTGTTTGGGTAGCCATAAATGTCAACAATTCATAAAATTATGTATGGACCAAACCTCATATATGAGGTTGGGACATATTTAACATGACCTGAAGAGGTGCCTTCTAGGAGGAGAACAATGATGGAAGTGCCATCAATGTTTTATGTATATTTATTTCCCAAGGTATCAAGGATTGATGTTTCGAAAATGTCATTGGGACATAAATGATTGTTTAGTATACTCATTTGCAAAAAGTCCATGCAAAGGGAGGAATGTAGGATTTACAAGCAATATGTTTGTCTTGAGGCATTATAGGCTATTCTTGAACCCCTAGTAGGTGATTGCATGTCAATTGTCAACCTTTACGGTGGGGGTGCTTCACATTCTTGGGACTAGTGAGTATTCCCCTAGCCATTGTTCTCTATCTATTGACATTATAACCTATTGTATCACAAGGTGGTTTTGAATTTCAATTTTCGAATTTGGAGCTCCACAAGCATGGAGCTCAAAAGTTTGAATTATTACCTTTTTGTTTAGCATTAAAAGGTGAAAAAGCTATATTCATTTGCCTAACAATGCTTTCTAGCATGGTATCTCTTGATGATGATGAAGGTGATACCAATAGTGGCGATGGAAATGAAAAAGACTATGAAAATCAAGTTGGTGAAGGTGAAGAAGGAGATGATGAAGAAGATGATGACACTATTAAAAACTTTGAGGGAAATAAACCAAAAGGATCACAACACAATTCATAGTCCTCAAAGCAGTGTGAAATCCCCAAGAAGTTCACAAGGGCCACAAAGTAAAAACCATTCATATCAAATCCCATGACTATTGGTCCATCAACTACAATTGCAACTAGGAGGACATGAAGTAAACATAGCAGTAGAAGATAATTGTCCTTTGGTATCATAACATGGTTTGGACAATGAAACCAACTTCAAAGATAAACGATTAACACCAAGTGCAAGAGCCACAATCAAGGTTTCTAGTTCCACTTTTAATAAGGATAACACAATTGAAGATGAACATATTGCACAAAAAGTTGATGAGCTTGGATGCTTGGCTTGCTTCACCCCAAAGATATGAAACTTGTTAAAAAGAAAAAATAGTCGAACCTATTTTTGTCATGAAAACAATTGTATAGATGCATTGATTTTTTGTATGAACTTTATTTATATCATTGAAAATTTTAAATAGATCATGTATTTGCATCAACAATACTAACAACGAAATTTTTGCCTTTCGAAATCATGTCTTTTAAACTATTGACCACATTTACATATATTCAATCATGTTGGAGGATTTGGGCCACATCCCTATTATTGAAAATCATAATTGTAAGTGGAAAAAATTGGTTGGTCGCTTGTTGTAGCTCTATTACAAATTAGGTGGCCTCCCAATTCTTATTATGTCTTAGCTTTTCATAATTTAAAATCAAAGATTTGTTTGAGAATCATCATTCTTAATGATTTCAATGTTGAGTTGTGGGCGGCCGCTTGATTGAAAACTTGTTCATTACACTTTTGATCATGATTTACTACTTAATTTGATTATGCACTCATCATTGCATACTACTTAGTTTGGCCACATTTTGTGCATTTTTCCTTTCAGTAGAAAATTGGGCGCCCAAGGCTCTTGTGGTTTCTAATAATTGTTTTGTGTTCATTACACTTGTTCTTGATTTTTTTTGGATTTTGAGTAGTTGTCTAAATATTTTTTGTGCATTATTCCATTGATTTGTTGCTCTCTAAATTTTATTGTTCCTTGCTAGGTACTTTGTAGGGGTGGAGGAATGCGCATCATTGTTTCTGTTAAAAGTAGCATTAATGTGAAATTGCCTAGAAAAAATCTTACATGCTTGGGCGATTTGAAGATACAAGACAATGGAGATGATGGTGTGGCTACCATTGATGTAGAGTGCGCAGTTACGGTTGAAGAACATGGGCATCAACAATATGGGCAAGAGTGTATGCTTAATGGTGAGGGATTAGTGGGTGGATTTGTGAAAACTTATGTGATGTCTTTGGATGAGGGTCTTTTGTTTGGCTCATCGAAGGGATCGATGAATGGGGGGAAGCTAGGATCTTGTTGTGTTGGTGATGGATTTTGCATGAACACCACTATTAAATATTTGGGAAGTGAATAGTGAAAAGGCATGGAGTTCAAAATTATGACACCGCCACCTCTGGCATTTCAGGCAAATTTGTTATCTCCTATTGATGATTTTGATGTGTTAATGTATGGTAGTGTTTCACAAGGTGCTTAAAGAAATTTATCATGTATATATGGACTTTAATTCAACCTATGAAGATGAGTATGTGCTCGAGAAAAATCACCGAAGGAACCAAAATAACAATCAATTTGCAAAGAATTATTGGTTGAGATTTGTGCAAAATAACAAACATATGTTGGTACTTCCTATCAAAAGTGCCAATACATCTTTTGTTTTTGTTACATGAGACAATTTTTTTTTTCCACTAAAACCTTGTTATATTTTTTGCACAATGTCCATATATTCATGTAGGAAATACATTGCTAGTGGATGTTACCCCATATAGATGCTATTAGAATCCTTTTGATTTATGTGAAATCCTTTATTAATCTAAAGGACAAGGTAAACTATCTAGTTGGCATTGTTTTTTCTTATTTAAAATTACTACATTACTCTAGATTTTGTGTTCCCACTCATGTCCAAGACAATCCTTTTAGTGCCATTAAACATGTTACTAAAGATGATAGCGATACAACACATTATTTGAAAAGTGTTTTAGCAATTGTAATGCCAATTTTTGTAGAAATTCTCCAACATCTGAGGTAAGTAGTAGAAAATAAACTTGTTTATCATCTTGTAATGATTCCTTGTTTTTTTTAATTGATCGCATTGTCTTGCATATCATCTTAACCTATTTTTTGATGGATTACCCACTAGTTTCATGATTTTCATAAGTTATTGTGATCGACCTTCAACTAATTGAAAGGATTGGATTAATGGATGCGCCTATGAGGTTTGAAGTTGTGAAAGATGTGGAGTTCTCAATTTCTCACCCTCTAAGTGTGGAAGATTTGGATGAGATGTATGGAATCAAATCAAAATTGCCTCATTTTCTTTCATCATATGTGAGTCCTCTCCATGTTATTTTCGATTTGAATGGAGTTCTTGTGGCTACACATTTCGAGATGATCCAGAACACCTAACGATGAAGACTTGTAATTCCATCTCACACTCTTATCTTGAAACCTAGATTGAAAGAATTTATTGAATGGTGTATAATGCAATTCATTATGTATATATGGTTTGTTGCCCAACAACACAACATCAATAATTATTTGGATCAATTTCAGAAGGAAACTTAAATTACTATTAATCCCTCTAGGGTGTTAGGTTGGGATTAGTCCTGCACCAAAAATGTGCATTTCTTGTCTTATAATCTAGACAAGCCTATTTTTCACAAGAACTTTTATTTTTTCTTTTCTAAACACCTTGACATGTTGGTAATACATTGTTCTTAGATGATACATTTTATAAGTATGTTTAATGGGCCATTTGGTGCCATTTTTGTGGAGTCATTTCATAATTATAGTAAGGGTGCCAATTACTTGCTTAGATTATTATTCCTTACTTGGAATTTCTTCATCATTTTGATATGGTGTAGCTATTTTTGTATAGGAGAATCCTTTTGATAGGATTGAAAGTGGTACTTTTAATGATCTTGGACAATATAAAATGTTATACCAATGTTGTAGTGAAAGGTGTGATGTGTCATGTTGTACAAATGTTAAAATGAAAATGAAAAAGAAGATGTAAATTGTCTACTGTTATTGAAATTTGTTATTTCATTTGTTTGAAAATGTCTAATTTGTCATCTCCCTTTGGGTGGCCACTATCAAAGTTAGTACATTTAATCCACTAATTGATTAAGTTAATTGTTTTGTTAATTGAAGTCGAAGACAAATATTGTTGATTATCTTTCAATGTGTTAAATTACAATATATATTATCCAATTATTATTTTTTATGCCAGCATTTCCTAGTTTGTGGTAGGTTAATTCCTTTGTGTCCATCTACATTTACTACATGTCCATCCAAACTTTTCTATTCATGTCCTTTTGCACCCAAAAAATCATTAATTTTCAATGTGAATGGTGTCATGTATTACTTTCCACATTTAATGTTGTTTTGCAAGGGTGTCATTGTGTCATTGATGGGGAAAATATTAACATCAACAAAGTGGAAGCAACAATTGGAATGCAACATTTTTTTTCAAGTAGTCAAAAAAATAATATTACAATTTGGTTTTATATGTTGTTGGAGAATGTCATTGAAGTTTTTCCTATGTTCATGCCACAAGTATTTGTTGATCAATTTTTTTTCATTTGGGGTTGTGATCAATATTCCATCTCGTCTTATCAACTCGAGGCATAAACATATTATTATCTTAAGGATTTTGGGGTCCAAGCATGATAAAGTATGTCAAAAAAATAATCCTAGTTTTTTAAAAATTTAGAAACAATCTCTTTTCAACACTCACATTTAAAAAGATATTAAAAACCTATTTAAGTTGCGTTTTGAAATCACAGAACACTTCATTGAGTTTATTGTAAATTGAACATAAAGTTTGAAAAATTTCTATACAAAAAAAGTGGATGAAAAACATATTCTAAATTGGTTGGTTGGTCAAATTTTCCAAAATATTTTTACATGAAAACTTTATGAAAAGTTGAAACTATATCCATCCACATTAGGCCTTTATCAACTTGAAATATACTTAAATGCATATTTAAACATGTGATTATTCAAAATTATGAAAAAAAAATCAAAGAACTTCTTAGTGTTGATCATTACCTTAAATAATATTCATGAATTCAATATATTAAGGTATATTTTATGGATACTTTCCAAAAAATTAACAAGTGTTTTCGACTGACATACTTTACCATGCTTATGCCCTTTGAGATGTGTATTTTTCTTGTTGAGGATTTCCCTATGGGAAAGACGACCAAACATTGTTCATTGTCAATGAACCCAACTTCAAAATTTTCAGTGAAATGGTCTTTTCATTGAGTCCATTAGAACACAAAAATTATTGAAGAACAAGGTTTAGTGCTTAGACCTTGCATCTCATTTGTGGCCAACATTGATTGGATTACTAGTTAACATCCATTATTAAATGATTGTCAAATGTTTGAAACCACGTTTGAGTTCTTTTTCACTAAATTATTTTTGGTTTATGCAATCCATGAAGAGTGATAATGGGGGTGGTAGAATTACCACACGTCCTTTAAGTATACATTTTGAATCTTTACACCTTAAAAACAATTAATTGATGTCTTTGATTGTTCTTTTTTGAATTATGTATTTTTACAATATTCAATTATTGACTTTTATTTGCAATTGGTTCATATTATTGTTTATAAATTGAGCAAATATGTTTGTAGCTATGAAAAGTAGAAAACGATGTCATCCAATCAAAATTTTGTCTCGAAATAATGTTAATGTAGTTGCATATTTAATTGTTAGACAATGACGAACACTTTAAAAATATGTTAACAATATGTGGAAATTTCATTTTTAGAGTTTGCATACTTATAAATTCAATTTTTCTAGTTTTGATTCAAATGATACAAACATTTGATAGAAACTTGATGTATGTATATGAATTTTATTTATTTCGATCCACATTTTTTTGCCTATTCATTTCAATGTTTTACAAGTAAATTTACTTTTATTGTTCTCACTCTTCAAAAGGGTTGTCATCCACCTAGTGGCCACCGAATTATCATTCAAATATTTCTGAATCCATATAAGTATTGTGATCCTATTTGATGGCCACCAAATTTTAATTCAAGTATTTTTGAATCCATTTAAGTATTGTGATCGTATGGGTGACTGTTAGATTTTAATTCAACTTAAAAGGGTTGTGTTCCACTTGGTGGCCATTCGGTTCTCATTAAGTAATTCTGAATCCATATAAGCATTGTGATCTTGTGGGTTGCCTTTAGGCCTTGATTCAACTTTTTCTCAATCCTTAAAAAAATTGTCTTCCTATTGGTGGCCATTAGGTTTTCATTGAACTCTTTCTAAATCAATATAAACATTGTGATGTTGCAAGTGGTTATCAGGTTTTAATTCAACTCTATTTCATTCATTAAAAGGGTTGTACTCCACTTGGTGACCACCTAGTTCTCATCCAAGTTTTCTGCAAAAACATTTTGACCTTGAGGTGGCTCTAGGTTTTAATTCATTACTTTTTCACTCTTAAAAAAATTGTGATGCACCTAGTGGTCATCTAGTTCTTAATCAAAAAAATTTCAATCCATATTGTTTATGGTAATTTTTTTACTCCAAATTGTTTATTTTGATTTTTGGACTTTTCTAAAGTCCAAAATTAATACATGTTCCTTCCTTATGAAGGTACCTAACAATTTTGTCATAATGGCCCTTGGTAGGGGTAATTTGTGCCAAATTTCATGCACTAATTCCAAAGGGAGGAAGAACCAATCTTTAACTATTGCTTAAATATTATAATCCAAATTGTTTCAAATACTTTGGCAAACGACAAAGTCTTTTGTTGCATTGTTGTTGTTGTTTGCAAATTTGGCCCCTTTACAAAGGAGGTTCAATCATTCATATTGCTTCCTTTGATGTTTTGTTTTATGTTGAGAGTGGTGTCTTTGGGAACCTTTTGAGTTAATGCTTGAACTCTTAACATGTTCACCTCCTTCAAAAGACTAATGTTAGATTTTTTTTGATTTTTTGGACTGAAACTAAATAAATTCCTGTCGGGTTTTCATTTCACCACCTTTGTTAATGATAGTTTGTTTGGCCAAAGCTTCTCTCACAAGGGTCATTTGAGTCTTTTTGATGGCATGATTTTCAACTACATTCACAAATTGATCTAAATTTCTTTTTTGGTAAATTCTTCAAGCTACACCTTGGTGGGTTATTTCTTTTTGCAAACATGGTTTTTTTTTGGTAAGAGACTCAAGTTGTAGGACATGAGTTATGGTATCCTCTCTTCTTTCCTTGAATTTCATGTTGTTTTTAGTAATCATTTTGACTAACTTTTCTTTAATAGGAATTATTACATGGTCATCTTTTTGGACCAAACTTTCTATGGGGATGTTTTGATGCTCGGTTTTCACTTTTTCAATTGTCTCCATGCAAAATTCCACAAATTTCTCAAAAGCTTGCTTTAATATCAATTGGTGTGCCTTTTTATTCCAAGCTCCTCATATGCTTGTCCAAATTTCGAGGCATGATTTTAGTCTAACCTTGTTGCACATGCCGAAACATATGCCCTTGTTAAATTACATTCATTCAACTCACATTCAAAATGCGACAATCATCTATAAGTACACAAATCTAATGTTAGATTATTGCAAACCTCCTCTCAAGTCCAAGACTTTAATTGCCTTAAGTCCCCATGACTTTGTCGTGCGACCTAACCACAAGAGGACTTTTGTGATGGAGTCAAATGTGACAATTCATGTTGTTGCCTTGTGGCATCTTCACCACAACTCATGTATCCACCTCAATTTGGTGTCCCCCCATTGAGTAGTCTTGGTGTGGGTCCAACATGTCTGAAAACATGTTTAAAAAAAAAATCAGGAACTTTGATAATTGTATAAGAATTTGTAATCTATATAAATGAATATTCTAAAGAATTTAGATTGGAGTAATGAAAATGGGAAAATTGGTCCAAAATTAAAATCATGACTTGCTACATCAATGCCACATCATCTCCAAATAAGCATTGTCAGTATCTTTGTATTTTCCACCCAACTACTTATCACCTCCCTCCTACAAAAGCATTAAAGAATAAAACACACACAAGTGCCAATGGAATAATTGTTGGTTCATAAAGCACACATCAACTTTCTACCTCTTCACTTTCCCTTTTCCTTTCCAAACCTTTCACATTTACTCCATGCATCCATTTAAGGTTATAGCTCGACTATGTTGAATAATTTCAAGATATCTTATGGAATTGATATAAGACAAAAAGGTAATGGATAGAAGACATAAATTGAAAACCAAAGTCGGAATTGTTTTTGAGAGCGCCATTTGTCAAACCTTAAAAGCTCTAACTTTGACTTTGGAAATGGCCTCGTACCCTAAAATTAAATGATTTGGGCACTTGCCTGCTGAAATGAACCTTCCCATAGAATAATGCCAACATCAGATAATTTAAAGACGAATCCATACCCACTACTAGAAGGTGGTAAGAAGAGGGGATGTAATGAGCTGCAATTTACAACTGGCACATTATTTTGGGCAATGTGATAGAATAAATCCATATGCCACCAGCATGAATTGGCATGATTGGTTTAATCATGTACCAAAATAATTGTCATGGAAGAACAAGGGGTGTGTCACACTGTGGCCTTGCCAATTACATTAAAAAGTATCTTAAGGCGAAAGAAGATTTATGAAATCTCAAATATTTCACCATGCAAAAATATAATCTTCAAAAAATCCTCTAGAAGAAACCAAAATCCTTCAAGATATTAGAACTCTACATCTAATCTCAAGTTTCAACACAAGCCAAAATATCATCTTTCAAAAATCTTCATATAAAAATAGATCTATTGCATACAGGCCAAAATTCATTAAGCTACTACTATACCTTTTGACAACCTCCTAGATGTTTTGTCACTACCACAGGCACACATACATACCGACAGTGGACACAAACAACTGAAGTCCAACACAAGCATAAATTATAATGAAAGCTTTATTCAACAGCTCTGACATACATGTAGAAACCATTTTGAAATTCGCAACTTGTCGGAATGCAGGAAAAGTGGCACTCAAACTCCCCCATTTAATTACATTTCTCAATTGAAAGTGTAGCCTTGTCTGAAGCAGGACCTGCCTTGATATTGTGGTAAAGATTTCAAAATCCAATGCGCAGACTATATCAGGATCCACCACCGTCCCCGAGTTCAAATCTAACATTTTTTGAGCTTAATATGGTCACTAAAAAAGGCCTCACTCAAAAAGGTGAAGGTACCGACATTTAGGGTGGTTGTTCACCCTCACCAAAATTGCATACCTAAAACATATTATCTGACAAATGGTGTGAATTATTACATATAATAAAGGGCGTCCTGAAGCATCATTTCATTCATCTGTCCCGTCGTCTATCCGTCTGGTCTCATCATGATCTGTTTACTCCGACGGGGTGGAGAAAGAGTGGAATACAGACTCTTTCATCAACGAAACCGGTTCTAATAAGGTAAAGCTTCCAAAAGTTGGATCCAATGCGATAGTCCCTGTCCCTGTGGGGGCAGGGCCCAACAAAAGACAGGGTTAATCAATGTTTGAAAATGGATATATTTTGGAGCCAGCAAAGTGAGTATGTACATATGCACATTGTATTTTGAGAAGTCGTCGAAAAATCGCAAATGTGGTGAATTTAGGGTTAGGGTTTGGGAAGCAAACAAGAAGAAACAGAAGTTGGAGGTAATGTTTAGGGTTTTGGGCTTTGCCCAGAGATGCGTTGATTTTGAAGAATCTTGTATTGTAATGTTTAGGGTTTTGGGCTTTGCCCAAAGATGCATTGATTTCGAAGAATCTTGTATTGTTATTCTCAACGTTAGGGTATATTTGTTGTCTCCGGTCTATTCCCATGGTCAGCTGTATGTTGTTATCTCACAGGTCACAAGCAATGCAAACATGAAGATTTTCAGTGGCCAGGGTCCTGATGGATACATGCGAAATGTTGTATATAAAGAGGTTTTGGAAATGTAGTTGTAATTGTAATTTTGTAATATGTATCGTCCAATACACACACACCTGTGCATTAGACATGGGGTTCAAACTAGTATGATATGTTTGACAAATCAACTAGTCCTATATATAAAAGCAAACATGGTGTTTGTCTGTCTGTGGCGACAAAAACAATACGAGGTCCTGAAACGAGCGAGGTCCTCAAAACCTTCGAGGACCTGAATCGAGGTGGCCAGAATCCTCGATAAAGGACCTGAATCGAGATTCTCAGTACCCAGTCCAGACCTCGAGACGGACCTGAAACGAGGTTCCCAGAAAGAAAACTCATCGTTGGGGACCTGAAACGAGATCCTCAAAGAGAAAACCCGTCGTTAGGGTCCTGAAACGAGGATGCACTCCAACTGGCAGTTCTCGGTTTTGGACATATTGAAGAAGAACCAACAGCCGAACACAGGTCCAGTTCAGTGTTGGGTGGTGCTTTTGAGTCTTTAAAGAACCACCGGTTCAGGTCCTTTAAATATTTCAGACCCTAAGAGCCCCCTGCTTCCTGTTCTTTGAAAAAACAAGCAAGGGCAGCCGCTGCGGGGGGCCGGGGAGGTGCCACGGGTGGCTGGAGTGGCGTAGCCATGGGTTGCCCGCACTCGTTTATATGAAGGTCAATCCGTGCCCTTCACATGTGACAAATTTTTCTTGGGTCTTCACTAGAAAGACTAGATGCTATTGAAGGGCACTGAAGGCTTCCAATTTAAGGTCTGGCTTGGGCAAACCAGTACATACACTGGGTACCCAGTGTTTTTCTTTAAGGAATTTTTCTTTGGAGCCACAGCAGTGACCATCCATAGAAAGATGTAAAGGAAAAAAAAGTGACAATAGTCCTTAGGAAGATTTAGATAATTCTGGCTATAATTTAAATATGAAATATAAATCTTTAATCATCCTTCCATACATTTGGCTACACATTGGAACGCAAATCATAGGGATCTGAGATTTTTTTTAATAGTTTTTTTTGTCACTTCTAATGATTGAAAACCTTCAAAAAGACTTCAATTTTTTATTTTTAATTTCGGTTTTTGATGAAAATGCGCCAGTAAAAAAAAGGGGTGCTGATACCATGGTAAAAGCCCCTATTGGTTTTGGGTTGCTTCTAAACATTATAGATATCACATCCCTAGACTAAATTAGGGTCTCTGAGTCCAAATTTAACATTTTCTCCATTAATTATTGACTCTTAAAGAGGCCTTACTCAAGAAGGTGAAGGTACAAATGTAAGTTTAGGGTTAGGTTTAGTTCACCCTGGCTGGCTTAGACTAAAGTGGTTACAGGGGTCTGAAAATAATGCAGTGCTGTCGGAACAAGGGTGGGCACGATTGACTCGACCAATTGCTATGGGACAACATGGGCCCAACATGTAAAACATGGCCTATGTGACAAAAGTACTATGGGAGGACAATGGCAGTAGGCCTTCCCCAACATAAAGCACACCAAGTTTCTGAATTCAAATAGTGGAGGGTTTGCATGTGATCAGCTGCACGCTCCTTTGACTAACAAATGAGGTTGCTAGGCTGGCAGGTGCATTCAAAGTGCTTTTGGGTGATATCTCAAAGTGCTTTTGCCACTAGCCGATTTGTGACAGATGACAGCTTTTTCATCTTAAGTCTTCTTTGTTGTCATTGATTGTCATTTTTTAGTTGTGACTTTTCTTTGCATAAGGTTTTTACCTGATTTTTTTTTATTGATTGTTTGCTTTTGTTTTTTATTTGGGTTGTGTTTACTTGTGTTCTCATTTGCCTTGTACTTTTGATGGATGGATTCCCATCCTTGATTTTTATTTATCCGGTTTTTCTTTCTCTCTTTACATCTAGTGTATAAAGCCCCAAGGTGTGGGCATTCCAAAAATAGGGGCAGAGGATGAGGTGATAACTTGAGTCCTAGCCCCACATTTTGTGAATATCCCCCAAGCATATGATTCAACTATGAGAAAGCATGCCATAAAAATTATCATGAACCTAAACATTCTTAGATCATAGGGCTATGAGACGAAGGGATTTTTTTAATAGAAGTAAGATCCCTCCCAATCATGATGTGTAGGCATAATATCACTCCTCTTTTGTAGGAGGGATATTCATGGATATAAGGTGCCCTCCAAATACACTTTGAAAATTCTTGGAGTTGTTGGTGGATACAAAGAAAAAATCTTACAAAGGACAAACCTTGTAATGCCTTATGGAGTTAGATTGCAAAATCCATTTTTCCATTCCCTTTTTCAGCATTTAATTCATCTCTTTTAAATGGATAGATCAAATTTGATATTTCATGCCTCTTTGCCCAAACTTTTGTTTTCAGATGTAGTTTTGCACGCATTCTTACATCAATGGTAGTAGCTCATCATTATTGTTAATTCATAGGTAATGCAACGGCAGAATGATGACAAAGTTTTTGTTTCTGTCTGTGATTTGGAAATCAATAGAGGCCATTTGAACATTTGTACAAGTAAAATGTGCAATGAATACATTCCAAGTGTAAATATGATTTTTGAGATGGAAAATGCCTTTTCCACTTTGAACTCGTCATTTTGAAATTCTCCTCCTCAAAAGAAATGCAGAATTTTTTTGAACCCATAAAAGAGCTGAGTCAAAATGAGTCTCTTGTGTATGTAAAGATCTTATGTGTAAGGTAAAACCTTATTCTAGCCCCCTATTTTGGGAATGGCCCTAACCCCTGGGGTTTACCGATTGTAACGGAGGAGGCAAAGGTTAAAACTTATTGTGAACATGCCTAGATCATGAGGTGTAGGACGAGGTTCTGCACTTCTTAAAAGTGGAAGGATTAGATCATGAGGCATACTAGGAGGGGGAGGGCTCCTATGTTTACTGCTTATGAGTGGGAGGGATCTTATGCCTACGCTTTAAGTGCAAAAAGAATCTTATGTGTAAGATTCCTTTCACTCCTTAACAAGTAGGTGAAATATCTCTCTTTTTCTAGGACGGACATTCATGGATATAACGAGCCCTCCAAATATACTAGGAAATTTCTTGAAGGTGATTATTTTTCTGTGTTGATTCTGCTATCACTCCTCATGGAGCTCTGTCAGTTATCTCCTTATTTCAGGGGAATCCATATTTCTATTGTTTTTTTTAGTTTCCTGTCTATCTTAATGAATCTTTCTTTGAGGAACATTTGTTTTTTTTTGTAGCTTCACTGTTAAGTTTTGAGTTGTCTGTGCAGTATTTTTCTTTTGAATCACTACTCCTTTTTGTGAAGGTTTGTGTTACCGCCTGTTTTGGAGGCAAAAGCATGGAGCAAGCAAGTCCATTGATGAAAATAGGGGGCCAAAAGTTTTAAAAGGCCAACCAAGAAGTCTAAGCTTGGGATCAAAAGATGCTCATCAGTGTCGGCCAGGAGATATAGCAGAGTTGGAAAGATTATTAATAGAGTTATAGCTTTCCTGTACATGAGGAGATGAGGAGAGGGACCAGGCCCCAGGGTGAACTAGGGTACCCACAATAGTACTTTGACTTTTTGAGCGAGGCCTTTTAGTGGCCATATTAAGCACAAAATATGTTACATTTGAACTCAGAGACTCTGATTTGGTCTAATCATGGGATATTTATAATGTATAGAAACAATTTAAATGAATTTTGGGATTTTTACCATGGTACGATACACAAGTCCGTGAACAAACATTTAAAAACTCAAGGGAGGTCACACATTGTTCCTTTTCTTCTCAAGCTCAAAGAACATTTGAACCCTTCACCTAGCAACTTCTGATGTCATAAAATTTACTCAATTCAATAAAGAGAAGATATGGGGTGTTTGGTGTAAAGACATTCAGTATTCAATGATGTGTGAATTCAAAAAAATTAGGATTTTGAACTTAAAATCTTTGTCTCTGGAATACAAAGGAATTTTGTAAAGCCCCAGTTGATGCATCCATCAAATTTTTAATCACTTCAAAAGGACCAAAAATGAGGAAGATATGGGGCTGGAACTAATGAGGGGTATAAGGTTATTTTTTCAAAAGATTTAAAGAAAACTATCGCTCATCCTCTTTTGTTTTTTTTTGGTTGTGATGCTTCTTTACTTGTAACATTCAAAGAATGTTTGTAACCCTTTGGTTTGTGTGTCCAATGTCCAATGGCACAAAAATTGCTCAAATTGATTAAAAAATGAAAAGATATTGAAAAGTGTTCGATGATAAGTACATGCTCGGTGATGAGTGGTTCTACCCACCGGACTCCAATGTGGGTGCTGGTCCACACAGGTCGTGAAGTGATAGTGCCTCAAAACTCCAGCTGTTATCGGTAGTTCGCATTGCTGCATTTCCTCGAACCCCATGACCTTCTCAGGGCTCGGAAAGCCCGGTCCATTTTTTCCTCTGTACCTTGTGCACGCTCCCCAACCACAACTTTCCCGAGAACATGAGACTTACCAGTCTGGCGGGGCCTTCTGGCTTCTCGAAGTTACTGTCCAGCCTAGAAAATAACTTGGAGAGCCAGAAGTTCTTATTTCTCTTTCTTTTTCATTTAAAAATTTTGTATCTTCAAAAATGGACCGGTTCTTTAGGCATGCGAAGATTCCATAGAGAGAGCATTCCAAATTTTTGACCGCCCTCGGCCTACTGGCCTTGGGGATCTCAAATCTGAAAGGCCCTCTATATGGAACCTTGTTTGATATGTAAAGTGATTGAAGAAAACTTATAATGTATGTCGAGGGCACCTTATATCCATGAATTTCCCTCTAAAAATTGGGAGGGATATTATGCTTACTTCTCAAGGGTGGGAGGGAAACTATGCTTACTACTCAAGGGTGGGAGAGAAATTATGCTTACTTATAGATATAAGAACCCTCCCACTATTGAGGAGTGGACATAAGAAAGTATGCTTACTCCTCAAGGGTGGGAGGGAAATTATGTCTACTTAGATGTAAGAACCCTCCCACTATTGAGGAGTGGACATAAGAACCCTGTGGTTAATATTCCTTGTGATCTACAGAGGTTTGGTTCATGATAAATTTTGCCTTGTCCTTTATGCTAGGGAAAGCGCATGGGTGGGGGACATTCCCAAAATGTGGGGTGGGACTAGGCTGTCACCTGGTTCTAGGCCCCTCATTTTGAGAATGCGCCCACCCTAGGGACGAGAGTATTGCAGTAAAATATTTTCCTTTAACATACACAGTTAACTTCCAGGTTTGAACCAGTGTTGGGCGGATATCTTGAAAATTTGGATATCCTGACTGGATATTGTTCAGGATATCACTTTTGAAATCCTTTGGGTATCAAAATAATGATATCTAGTCATATAATATCCGGATAGAATATATTTTTTGAAAATATGATATCTAGGGCAGATATTAAATCCATGCTTGGATATGGATATGAGAGGGATTTAGGTTTAGGGTGTAGGTTGTTAGGGGGATCAAAACAAAACTATGGGTACCAGTGTCGGCCATTACAAAAAAAAAAGAAAAAAAGGTAGTGGGTGTTGGTGTAGACCGTTACAAGGGAAAAAATTGTCATGGGCACCACCATTAGACCTAAAAAAAAGAGAACCCTTAATCCGGAATAAAATGGGGCTCAAGCTTAGCTCAAGCCCCACTTTCTCCTTTTTCCTTCTCCTCGTGTTTTGCTCTCCTTCAAGCTGTTCTTTTTTGTTTTACGTTGTTGTTCTTTTCATGTTGTTGCTCTTTTTTTCGCTCTATTGTTCTCCTCATCGTGTTGTTGGTCTCCTCTTCGCGTTGCTTAGCTTTCCTCTTTGCGCTAATGCTTTTCTTCGGTTGTTTTTTTATTTTAGGTACAAGGTTATTTATGTTGTTATTCTCCTTTTCACGCTACTTTGCTCTCCTCATTTTGCTGTTGTTGTTGGTGTGTTTTTATTCGTTGAAGAATCTCGTACTACCCGTTTGCATTTTTTCTTGCAAGAATTGGGAATGGTCGGGAGTCAAGAATCGAAAACCTATATTTTTTCAATAAGTATTTTTCTCTTTGCTTATTTTCATTTTTTAATTTTTTAAATTTCATGTCTTCTATTCTTTTTTTTTGTTTTAATTTTCTTGGCTTTTGGTTTGTGGTGCAAGGCTTGTTATAAATTGTTTTGGAAACAAACATAAACCCTTGTACTTTTGAAATTTATTTTTTTTTTTTTTTTTTCCCTTTTTTATTTTTTTTTTTTTTTTT
>Ga0116231_10005378_pt1 | contig 25257 bp, 14 predicted proteins | sample S1TSphgellanicum_2_FD_89695 | JGI IMG/M metagenome (GOLD analysis project Ga0116231, IMG submission 89695) | Host-associated microbial communities from peat moss isolated from Minnesota, USA - S1T2_Fd - Sphagnum magellanicum MG | ecosystem: Host-associated > Plants > Peat moss > Unclassified... | reverse complement strand
TTCGAGAGGCTTTAGGAGGAAGCTAACGGAAGTCTGAGGAGCTTTTGGGGTAGCTTAATTACCAAGAGGAAGAGGATTTGAAGGGAGGATGATCAGTTGATCTAGGGAGGATTAGGAGATAGAAGGAGCGATCTTTGTAGAGAGAGCAGGAAGAAGCTCGGTCAGCTAGCATAGCTTGGCTGAATGCTAGAACTTTCCGCTACGCTTGGTAGTCGGTCGAGCTAGTGTAGAGGAATTGGAGAAAAAAATATTAGACAGCACTGGGAAGTTGGTGTTTTTGTGAACATTTGATGGAAAAGCGAGCTTGTACTTTCAGGGAATGTACATAATCTGTAATGTAATGAAAGAGTTTCCCTCTCTGGCATCTGTGTGAATGGGCGAGGCAGGAGATTGATACTATAACACCTGTTCTGTTGTTGTGTGGAATGCAAAACACTTGTACGTCTTTGATCTTGTGATGTTCGTCTGCAAGTGTTAGTCGGTAGTTAGTATGATGTGTGAGATCGAAGGTCTGAACTATGTGGAGTAGATCAGGAGAACATGGACGCCTGGGTTCGTTGAAGGCAGGCAATGTGTTGTGTGTTTTCGGACCCTCTCTTTTTAGTTACAACCAATCCACCAATTTGGGACTTCCATTCAACTTCAATATGATTAATCATTAACTATGTTGCAACCAACACACTATGATACCACCTACAGATTATATAATTAATTGAAAGTGAAAATGTAATCCCTAAAATGGTTCAAATAATGTATACATTGTATTATCAACTCCATTGGGATGTACACAAATATTCTTTTGTAAACCTTAAATATTTTATTATAAACATCAAAGAGAACTTTACATTACATTTTTCAACTCTAAAGACAAAGGAACAACATAGAAGAAGCACAAAATATGGTTTTTTTTAAATGACCTTTTATTTCTAAATATCATATTTTCCTTGTTTCTTGTTCATTTTCAATGATAAAAAATGCAATGAATGCACCAAATTAATATTTACATGAATCATTTGAGCTCCAGAGATAAAGGAACAACAAAAATAACCATGAAGAAGATGAATGTGATGAATCTTAAAATGTGAATTAGGTTAATGACCGAACATTAACCCCATTTACTTTTGATAACCATGTCTTTTTCATTTTGTATCTTTTTTAAACAATTTAAACGACCATAGGTGTGCCAAATCAAAGATTTAAAAAACCTTTTCCATTTGAAAGGCAAAAGGATAATGTATTAAAATCTAAAACTATTTGAAAATTTAAGTGTTTGCCCACGAACTTGTTTCATAGTAGTTGCAAGTGAGTTGCAAATAGGATGCAACTTTTTTTTTAATCTCATATTGGTTTTCCCACCTTTCAAGTTTGTAAAGTATGTAATTAAATGCATTAGGATTATTAAAAAAATAAGTGACATTTAAAATAAACTAATAAATAAAAGTTTGGCCTTAAAAGTTAAACCCAAAATAAAATAAGATTATTCCAAATGATTTACTTGTCATGAATGCTAATGTTATGGGGTTCATTCATATGAGTGTTCATAACTTGTAGTAAACTTGTACCTAACATTTAATTTACTTTCAATTCACTATTATTTAACTACCAATTAAATTTTAATTCATTTCCAATTCACTTATAGTTAACTTTTACTTCATTTTTAATTATTTTTAAATTTTATTTCATTTAATTCCTAGTTAACTCTCAATTCACTTTTAGTTGAATTTCAATTCACTCTTAATTGAATTTTAGTTCATTCATAGTTCACACATGGGTGGACATGGGCGCACATGGGTCGCACATGGGTGAACATGGGCCACATGTAGGTTGAAAATTTCTTGAAAAAATTCCTTGAATTAAATGCCCAATGGGTATAAATAGAGGAAGAATTTCCCATTACCTTTAATTTGTTCAACAATAGTTTTGAATACATATATTTGTCATAATCTTGTTTTGTTATTGTCATGTTTTTATAATAAAGTTCCTTTACATTCACATTATGCACAAATCATATTTTTGTTTTCGATTTTTTTGTCCATAACTTGAATTTAGAATTAGGCCTACTTTTGTTCATATGGTTTGGAAATATTTTTGTTTAGTTTTTCCCATTTTCATGACACTACCTACTTACTTTAAACCCACCTACCTAATTATTTAAGCTTAACTACTTACCTAACCTAAGAAATTTAAGTAGTAATGACTATCTACTTTAGGCCTACCTACTTATTGACTTAAGCACCACATGTTAACATCTTATTGGCCCTAAATTGAATGATGTAAATTAAATTAATAAAAATATCAAAGATCAAAATAAATTTAGAATGTTCACATGCTTGTTGATGATTTGTCAACACATCATTGCGACATCAACACATTATTTCTTATATGGTTGCAACATAGTGACATAATAGTTGCAACATAATGGCATAGTAGTTACAACATAATGGCATAGTACTAGTAATATCGTTACAATGATTTGATTGTAACATAATTGCATGAGTTGCATATGTATATTAGTTTTCATACAATGAGTTATGCCATTACAACTTTTGTAACTTGTCCGATAATACTCAAGCTATAAAAATACAGTGAGTTGTAAATGGTCATTAGAACTAAAAATTGCAATTGCAAGCCCAATTGCAAAAGACCTATTTTCTCATAATGGTTTGACAAAAAGGGAAGAAAAAAAAGGTAGTTCGTTAAACTAAAATCACTAATTTGTTTTCTAGCCCTCACCCTTACAAGCCCAATGACCTACATAAAAAATAATTTATATAGGATTTAGTTTTGTTTATTGCCAAAAGGTACTTGCTTTTATCATTGGTTGAAATCTTTAGTTACAGTTCCTTGTGTTATGACAATTTGGTAAAATGAGGTTTCCATCTTGTAAAGCATTGCTTATTTAGGAACACATCCCCAATATGTTAATGGAACTTATTGTGTCCATGTGATGTCAAAAGCATGTTAATGTGGCACAAATGACAATGAGGTTGGGGTTTGGGATGAAGGAAGTCAATTTGGTTAAAGTTTAATTTGTTTTACACAAAACAATTACATGAACAAAAATCTAGTAAGGGCAAGTAAGATTGGGAATTAACTTACAAGGAGATTAGCATGAAGACACAAAAATTTAAAAACATACCAAAACCAAATTTCCTTTTAAGGTTGTTTTGTTTCAAAAGACATTAGAGATTTTAGAGCCATAAATTTTTATTACAATTGGTGGATTTCCAAGTTGCAAGCTTGGGTACCAAGCTCCACATGGGTAGTTGCAAGAGCTATCATTGAAACTTACCTTAAATCCCATGGTGAAGTAATGCATTCTAAACAAATTTAGCTAAGGGGTATTGGTTATTTTTTGATAAGTTCCATTTATAGCTTTTTCCATTTGTACCAAATTAAAAGTTAAACACCAAGTTCAAGCACTTGTGAACTTGCCTTTGGCATGCAAGGAATTTGATAAAAAGTTAGAAATTTTATATGCCAAGATGACTTTTCAAATCATCGATGTGTTGGACCCCTTTTTGGCATTTGTATTCACCTTCAACCTTGGTATTGCACACAATACGTGTGCTTTCCAACTAGATCCTCATTTAAAGGCTTTTATTGTGTCATGGAATATGTTGGCGAAAATAAAACAAAAATAGTTGTAGAAAAGTATGACAAACACATTTTCATTCCTCTCTTAATGAAGGTGTTCAAACATCTGAACCTTGAATCTAAACCTAATCCTACCCTTTCAACCTCTAGCATTGATGATTCCTTATGAGGAGTTGGAGCATCCATTGAATAAACCAATTTTTCTTTGGTGAAAACTAAATTATCATTGTATCAACATATTGTTATGAATGAATTTGATTTGAAATCACCTTTGTAGTGGTGGAAAGATCATGGATAACAATTGTTTAATGTTCCATTCTTATTTGGTAGTTTTTAGATATCCCAAGATCTCATATTGAAACTAATTTATTTTGAGTGTTGCTAGCATTTTGACAAGTTTATGATGGTGTTGACTAGATGTGCAAAATTTGGACAAGCTAAATATGATTTTGAAGAATTGGTTGAATGATGTGAGGACAAGATGCATTCTTAGTTCAAAGGGGATGGGAAAAAATCGTTGATGACAAGGATGTTCATGTTTGATAATTATGAGGATGAGCTCAAAGAAATTGGATATTCTTGAGGTGATTCCCAAAACCCTAATAATCATTTTTGGTGCTTAGGATTTTTCTTTAGCTCAAATGTTAAGCCCATGAACCTAGGACTATTTTGGACATTAGGGTTTACAATTGAAAGTAATCAATTTGGGAAGTTTTTGTATATTTTGCGCAAGTTAAAGATTGTTTTGTATATGAAATCATTTATAAAAGACTATTAAGTGCAGGGATTTAGAACACAAGGGCATTGGAAATTTGTGGAAATTTTTGCAACTTTGTTTGGAAATTTAATACTTGAAATTGTTGAATGCATTAAACAAGTTTCAGTTTTGTTTGGATTTCAATTCTTGCAAGTGATCTTGTAAAAACTGCATCATCAATGAGCATTATTGATACGATAGTTACCTATATATACATGTTGGTATCGAAGTCCATAAGACATGTGTTGATACCATTGCATACCCATCTCACATCTTTTAATTTATATAACATACCATATTCAAAATGCTTTGATACCATTATGCATATGTTATCAAAGGGAAAAAAGAAAAATAAAAAAAAGAACTTTGTATACCAATGCCCTGTTGGTATTTCTTAATGCCCAACATTGAAATAAACCAACAAATAACCAATTTAGTTTTATAGAAGGTAATTAAACAACTTTTTACATTTTCTGAAAACTACAGTTATATATCAAAATTAGTTCCCAAATTTTGGAGACTCATAGGAATATATTGGAGCAGGTTACTTGATTTTTTCCTAGGGGAATATATTTTTGAGAACCATTGGTTGTCAGTCATTTTCCATTTCTAATAACCACCCAACATTAGTGTGTCATGTGCCTCGTGAAGATTTGAAATATATAAAGAAAATGCAGCTTTTTGCTTGTGTCGAAAACTTGCAAATTAATATCGTTGTGAAATATCAAAACCTTTTTATTCTCATGATCTAGATTGCAAGGAACATGATGATGTGATTTTTATTGGATTTTCTTCTTTCTAAATTGAAATAAAACTATAGCTTGTGTGTAATTTGCAAATGAGCTTTCAAGTTTTGGACCATTCCAAAAAACTAAGGTTTAATGCTTAGATTGACCATTAAAATCACTATCACACTCATTAGAACCACAAAATATTTGCAAAGCTTTATTTATAAATGTGATTATAATGGGGGAAATCTAAGGCAAATATTAAGGTTTTATAAATTGTATTTCCCTTTGGTAATGTTAGTGTTACTTTGTGTTCAAGTTGTGTAATTAACTTCAATGAATTCAATTCAAAAGAAAAGAAAAAATAACTTTCTAATATAGACAAGCAAAAGATATGCGAACTTGCTAAAAAATAAAAAATATATATTTTAAAAAATAGTTGACAAGATACATAAACTAATAATTAAGGAGCTCAAACTAAATGTAAATCGTCACATTAAAATAGGTAAAAATCAAAATCTTCTTCAAGTTTAATAATGCATAATAAAGCTTAGAATAATCCATGATGTAGGAAATTTAAATAATTGGCAGATTTATCCTAGCACAAAAAAGTTGTTTTGTAATATTTGTTTTGCCTATAGTCACAACCTTGTGAAGGTTCATATGGAATGTGACCATACACATTTAAATCCCAATTCATTAGTGTCACAAAAAAAGGTGGTCATTAAGGGCATGATTATAAAGGGGGTTTACTATAATATGAATAAACATGGTAGTTGACTTTTAATTTTCAAACCATTAAAACTCAATAACCTAAAATAGTGCAAAAAATGTGAAGAATTGATTATAAAAAATGGTCATATAGGACGGCCATAGTGAACTAGCACCCATTAGCCTACCTAAATCACCCAACCCCCATGACTACACTAGTTTTGTTTTGGATGAACTACTACTCATCCAATTACTAAACTTGGTGTAGTCACAAAGGTTGAGTCACATTTTTTTTTCACCCGCCCTTCAAGAGAATTTTTTTTTCACCCTTGAACCTACCTTGCTCACCCAACTACCTAATTCAAAAAAAATATTCCCACCTACCTCGCTCTTCTACCTATGTTACGGATTTTTTTTGAAAACTCTCTTTCTATTTGCCGTCATTGTTAATGTCGTTGCCACGAATTGAAAAAATGGTGCCATTGCCTACCATCACCACTAATGTTCAAAAAACAACTATGAATTGTTGTAACTTCAAGGTGTGAGCAATGTGAGGTGCAACATCTTTAAGAAGACACAAAAACAAGGTACATCTTTTACACTTTTTTCTACACTTAAAGTTTATCTACATTTTTAGTTTAGGTTATGAGACCTTTGCTTTGCTTGCCTTCAAAGTTCATTAGCGCTTGGACTATGTTTCAACGATGGCTTCAATTTGTTTGCTAGAGCTATCGTTGTTGGAGCGATTGTTGCTTGAACTTGCTGGAACAACCGTTGTTTGAACAACTGTTACTAGAACGATCATTGTTGGAACGGTTGTTGTTGGAGCACAAAACCAATCATATTTGTTGGAATGTAGGTACATTTTTCTTTTAGGGTTTTTTTACTAGTGTCTTTTTTTTGTTGTGCTTGTAGAAAACACGTTTGTCATCTTCTAATTTCTTTTGTGTCATGATCAAAAGATGACGACAAGCCAAATTTGTCATCATCTTTTTTTTTTTCCATTCACTACCAAAAGATGAAGATGAACTAAAGGTTCATTGTCATCTTTTCCCTTTTTTTCATTAGTTGCAGAAGATGACAATGAACACTCAACTCGTCATCATCTTTTTTTTTTTTTTCATTAGTTGTAGAAGATGATGACAACCCCCTAGTTTATTGTCATCTTATTGTGTTTTCTCCATTAGGTGCAAATGACAACAATGAGTTGAGGGCTTGTCATCATCTTCTTCCTTTTTTTCAGTAACTATAAAAGATGATGACGAACGCCCAGCACATCGTGGTTTTCTTTTGTTTTTTCCACTAGCTAGAGATGACAACAATAAATCAAGGGCTCATCATCATCTTATGATACTTTGTTCATTAATTTCAAAAAATGATATTGAACCCCTAGCTCATCATCATCTTTCTTTTTGTTTTTATGCACCTAAAGAAAACAACGAAGAATGTTGGCTCGTTGTTGTTTTCAAACTATGTAAATTCCATAAAAGATGATGATGAGACAATTAGGCTTGTCATCGTCTTTTTGTTTTATTGCATTACTGCACAAAACAACAACGAACCAACTAAACTTGTCGTCGTCTTTTAAGGTGGTTTTTTTTGTTGCATTGTGGTAGAAGATGACAACAAACCAATTAGGTTCATTGTTGTCTTCTTTGTGTTCATTTGTATAGATGACAAATAAGCCAACCGAATTCATCATCATATTTTTCTTTAATTGTGTTAAGGCAAAAAATGATGACAAATCAGCCAAGCTTGTCATGGTTTTTTTTTCATTGTTGAATAGGTAGGCAACACGTGTCAATATAATAATTAATATAATTAACTAATGAAGTATAATAATATAATAATATATATTAATTTAAAGTTAATTATAATGAAAAAATGAAGTGTAATAATATTATGATATTATATTAATTAATTGTAAAAAAATAGATTTTTTAGTTTTTTAAAAACTAAATTTGGAGTTTTGTTTTAGGATGGCTCCTTAAAGGAAATGTGCACGAAAGGCACGAAAAGTGTCAAATACAATTGAAGAATAAATAGTGCCAAATATAATTGAAGAACAAGTAATTGTCATATATGTAGCCCCACCTTCTCAAGGTATGTCATGAAAGGTGCATTTTGAATTTGCATATGGCCACATCAAAACCCATCCTTACTTTCCATGTGAAAATAAAGATGGGTTTTTATTGGTCAATTTTTTAATAATAATATTTGAATGTTTCTAATCAAGTTGCTTTCACATAATAGAATATTACCTTGGTTTTTGGTTCACAATAATTTCATCTTTTTTTATTTAGGGTTATGATTTAATGCAATACCTTCATATTGTTTACATTGTGGTGGCTGGCTTAAATGTAATTCCCCATTATGTATGTTGATTTAATGTAATACCTTCATTTTTTTACCATTGTGGTGGCTGACCTAGGTGTAATTTTGCATTATGTATGTTGATTTAATGTAATACCTTCATTTTTTTACCATTGTGGTGGCTGACCTAGGTGTAATTTTGCATTATGTATGTTGTTTTAATGCAATACCTTCATCTTGTTACATGTGTGGTGGTTAGCCCATATGTAATACCCTCATCAATTGTACCAAATCTTGCACCTTAAGAAGTTCCTCCTCTAATTCAAAATGATCATGGAGATGTAATGGAGGATAGTGAATGGGCTCACAAAGGCTCAAGATGGTGTTGTAAGGTGGATGCATGTACTAATTTTTATGCGGTCAAATGGTTGTTCCGTCAACATTTGGAATGAACACACTCCCTTTGAATGCAAGTTGGGAGATTAAGGCATCCATCTACTTATCTTGGGGGGCCTAGGTAACAAGATCACGGTTCTATGAATGCTTGTATTTTGAGCAACTTACATGCAAAGCTTCTGAAAGTTGCATGGGGTGTTCGGAATTGGACATTAGAGTCAAATAAACGTAACTGAACCAAAGAAATGGATGCAATATCCAAGTATCATGATTCCGAAATCATTCATGGGTGGTATATTTCCATACATATATATATATACATATTACCTTGTTTGCATATTAACATTGGAATCTAATTTGTTTTTTTGTGTTAGGCTTCGGGGCATAACATAGGAGGCTTTTGTTGCAAATGCAATTCAACTTACGCTTGAGTATTATTAATTATTTACTCATCATCATGCAATAAAAATTGTAGAAGTTGTAATAAAGTATTGCACCTATATGGGCATTGTTTTTAGTTCATCTCTTCAAAGGAATAATTATAGATATAGCTTTAGTGCACGTACACACCATTTTTGTATCAAACCATTATAGATTAATTTAGCATGATATATTTTTGTCACCATCCTTTTTATAGTGTGGTTACTTGAACATTTTTGTATTAATCCACTTGTTTTAATTTTGACCTCTAATTTTGGGATTTGTATATTTTGGGATCATCTTTTGCCATGTTGCACACAATACCCCCATCCATCACAAATGGATTACATTTGTACTATAAACCAAATGAACAATACCCTCTCATCTAATAAGGTTAGCACATTTTGTGACCATGTTAGAACATTTAAACAATATTTTCATTATCCTTCTCATGAAATACCCACACAATAACTTTAAGGAAAAATTATAATTTAATATTTTTATATAATTACATTGCCCACTTTCATGAAAGGACCCCTTGGTGCATAAACCAATTTGTCTATGTGAGTCTTGCAAACTTTTGATATTTTCTTATTTGTGGTTGGATTACATAAAATGTTTCAAATTGCAATACCCACATATCAACCAACTCATGTTCATGTTACACTATTTTAATCTAAACTTTTACTTAATATATGTTTCAAATAAATAGGGGGAATATGGGATTTAAGGTTTAGGGTTTAGGGAAATTAAGCCCGCCTTTTTGTCATTAATTTGTTTAAAGTAACCTTTTTCTTGACATTTATATTATTTTCATGGAATATTTTTAAGTGAATTTATGTATTCACATACACACATATATCTAAAGATGTTCCTATTTTTATTTTATTTTCATGTATTAAAGGAGAGAAGAATGAAGGTGACTCCAAGGCAAAGGTATGAAAGATAAAAAAACCTTCCCATTGGTTGGGGTCCCCCCCCCCCCAATTAGGTTTAAAACACATAGTACCTATATAAAATTGTTTCATAGTTTTATTACAGTTATGTATTCAATGTTGATAGTCTATACATAATTTAGGGTTATGCAAAAATAATTCCAAAATTAGGTTTAACATGTAATTCTTAAAAAATTGTTAAATTCCACCATTAAAGTTATGAAACCAATTTTTTTTGTGTTTATTTAACTTAGGGTCAATGTAAGGATTTTTTTGTTGCATACAAAGGTTTTAGCTCAACATTGTATAGGTTTGTTTAATTTTTCAAATTTAAACCTATGCATCCATTAGGTTGTAATGTCTACATAATCTATGGTTATGCAAAAAAAATTACCAATATTAGGTTTAAGGTTTTTTTGAAAATGAAACTATTTAGTTTTTAGATGAGGGCGAAAATTTTCAATTTGCAATACCGTACCCTATCACCTTATGTCAAATCCCAAATGCATGCCCCAACCCCAAATTACAATACCTAGGTAGATATATGTTATGTAACCTTCTTGATTTAATAATGCAAAAACTTGTTCCTTCATCATCTAAGGTTATGTAAGTACATCTTGTCTACTAAATGCAATACTTACATCTAGTGTATAAAATACAATAGCAAATATCCAAAAGATACTTATTTTCAAAAAATTAAACTAATTATCAATACCTTCATCTTTAGGTGTAAGCATTAATTGTGGGCATGTCCCAATTTTTCCAAACCTTAATTTGCAATACCTACATCATTTGTAGTTAGTGTTAGGGTGATCATTAAGGCAATTTTGCCTTTATTACTATAATGTAATACTATCAATCCACCATAGTAAGCTTATCACAATACCTACATAAATCTATATTTTAAATTATAATACTCGCAAGTTTATTTTAAAATCCATATTATTTATGCATAATTTAAATGTAATACTCACATGATAGTCAAGAAACTACACTATTTATGGAAGAGGGTAATGAAATACTTACATGACAATTTAAAGATGCACATTGTATATGGGGGCAAAGTGCAATATTCACATTATGACCCTAATCCACACTATATATGGTAGAGGGAAATGCAATATTTGCATGATAATTTATGGATGCACATTGTATGTGGGGGTAAAGTGCATTACTCACACCTAATCCACATTATATATGGTAGAAGGAAATGTAATATTTGCACAACAATTTATGGATGCACACTGTATGTGGGGCCAAAATGCATTATTCACATTATGACCCTAATCCACACTATATATGGGAGAGGGAAATGTAATACCTGCATGACAATTTAAGGATGCACATTATATGTGAGGGCAAAATGTAATACTCACATTATGACCCTAATACACATTATATATGGGAGACGGAAACACAATACTAACATGAAAATTTAAGGATCCAAACTATATGTGAGGGCAAAGTGCAATACTCACATTATGACCCTAATCCACATTATTTATGGGAGGCCAAAATGTTAAATCCATATATCAAACATGGAACATTTTTAGTGGAATTTGATGACTATATTAAAACTATCCAAGGAGATTTATTTCTTTAAATTAAGAACAAAATAATAAAAAAACATTAAAAAATGATTAAGAAAAAAATCATATTGTTGATGTTAAAGGATGATGTCACATTCAAAAGAGTTATATCTTGATTTGATAACACAACCTAAATAAATCAACACACATTTCATTAAACCTTAAACTTAAAATCTTAAATAATCTTAATGGTAAATGTTTTCAACCTAATGTTTATACAAACAATTGCAAATGGTATACAAAAAAAATTTAAAACAACTACGTTTTGAATCTTAAAATTAATTAGAAATTATAATGAATGGAAACATATAAATGCCATACAAAATAATTTTCTAGGAATGAGTGATGAATTAAAATTGAAACACAATCAAAAGAAAAAACTAAATGAATGAAATAAAAGTTTATTCTTTTACATTTAGTGTGGTCATTTTAAGTCAAAGGCCCAACTTGATACTTCTTCATTCACCTTCAAAATAGATAAAATGAGTCTTGTTGCAAGTATTTGTATGTGAATATTTGGCCAAATTTCCCCCCAAAAATCCAACCTAGGATTGATTTTCATTAGTATTAAAAATTATGCAAATATTCATAAATGTTTGATGTCTTTTTAACTCTAAATTTATCAAGCCTATTCCTTAATTAAATTAAGTACATCTTGCATTAAATGGTCCAAAATGGAAGTAGAAGACCATTGCCAGAAAAATTTCCACAATTGCAATATCCACACTTTACATTATAATTTCTACAATTGGAATCCACAATTTGCAAGTGCATAGGTAGGTATGATGAAGTGTGAATAGGTAGGTTTTGCTAATATGTAGATGCTTTGTTAATAATTAAAATGACATTACCAAAAAATGTATCTACTCTCTTAATTAATTTCTAGAGTAGGAATTAGGTAGAAGTTTAATTAATACGATATATAAATTTTGTTGAGAAATAAAAGTTTAGTCAAGAAGAAATATAGGTTTAACCAAGAGATACAAGTTTAATCAAGAAAAACTATAAGTTTAACTAAGAGAAATAAACTTAGCTAAAAATAAATATAAGTTTAACCAAGAGATAAAAGTTTTACCAAGAAATATAAGTTTAACCAAGAAAAAATATAGGTTTAGCCAAGAAAAAAAAAAAAGCTTTTTCAAGAAAGAGAAATTTAATTAATAACATATATAAGTTTAACCAAAAGATATAAGTTTAGCTGATAAAATATATAAGTTTTGTCAAGAAGAACTATAAGTTTAACCAAAAGATAGAAGTTTAGCTAAGAGGAGATAAGAGTTTTGCCAAGGGAAATAAGGGATTAATTGTTAATTCATAGGCAAGGCTAAGGTTTAGGCTAGTAGGGTAGCTAGGTGAGTAAGTAGTATGGCAGTCAGGGTTGGGGAAAAAAATGGTCAAAGGTCAGCAGCCAAAAAGGATTCACTGTAGTAGAATGTTGGTTACTATAAGGTAAAGAGGCAAATGAAAAAGAGGCAAATCATCCAGCCCATCCTATGGACAGAACGGCCAACTGGTGCAGTCATCATCTTATCTCCGGGTCAGGAAACACAGTTCTGTTGGGTTCCAGTTCCCTATCTAACCATGGTGGTTAGCTCAGTTACTTTTTTTTCCATTACCTACTAACAACCCACAAGCAGGTTTTAGTAGGTAGGTAGTAAAAACAGCCCTTACCTATGTATATACCATCTACTTACCTACTAGTTGCCTCTTTTCCTCCCTATCTCCCAATATGAGAGACGTAGAGAATTGGTTACCAATGTGAAACAGAATATTAACTCAGTTGAGGTTCATCCACAACTGAGTACTAATGGGCACCCAGTGGACGGTGCACTGGTGGATGCTGGTTCACTATGGCCATATAAGACAGGGTTGTTCAGTTCCTGGTTGGATTTAAGGAAAAGCCTTCAGTTCCAAATCCAGCAAATGTCATAATTTCAATCAGGAACACATAACAAGCCTGTGTTAATAGGAGACCTCTCTCTCATAACAAACCACAAAGCAGCAGAACAGTGTTGAGGGAGACCACATTTCCATGCTTCACATTCGCTTCAAATTGTTAGACAGGTATAGTTCACCATCTAAATTGACTTCCAATAGATGCAAAATTGTTTGTGAATTTAATGAATGTCCTGTAGAGGGTGTTAGTTGCTGAACACGACTACGGTTGAAGTACCAGAGAACACCAATGTGACAGGCTTAGCTCAACATGAAGCAGAGAGCAAATTTGAATATAGACTCAATGACATTCCGAAAGAAAATTTCGCAACCCCATCTACCTTGAATTGAGGAGAGAGTGAAGAAACCTCTGTACTAGAGAGGTGCAGGATCAAGAAAATACTCTCAAAAACAAGGACTAGTATCTGTGTAGTAGGTAGCAGGGATCTCACATTCTGCTGGCAAGCTTGATCAATCAATCAAGGACCACATCCAGACTGAGTGAACTCAAGATCCAGCAATCCCCAGGCACTCATTCTGAAAACTTGCAACTGGTATTTACTTGGCAAGCTCAATCCACAGCTGCTTGGCAGCATTTACCATGTTGGTCAAAGCAGGAACAACCTCTGCATACTTCCTGGTCTTCAGCCCACAGTCAGGGTTGATCCACAGCACCTTTGATTCTAGCACAGCAAGCATCTGCACCATGCATTTTCTAGTTTTTCAGAATGATACTTGTAAGCTAGTTTGTTACCCAGTCATTACATACAGCAGATGGACAGCTAAATTGGAAACTAACTGGTGACTTAAACTTGACCATGCAAGAAAATGCTGGGCATCCATCCCTTTCAAATCGATCACTTCAGGAATTCATGCATGTACCAGCAGTTGGCTCAACAATACCGATTAACGGACATGTTTACCTTGCGAGCACACTCAGCAATTTCTTCAGTGGATGGAATACATGGGGAGTCAATGTCATAAACACCTGGGCCAATACCAGCACCATACTCAACTCCCTCATGAAAGACAGATAGAAGCTTTTCATCAGATCAGGAATTCTCAATTGTGATGACATCAGCATCCATGTCAACAATGGAATGTATTATATCATTGAAATTTGAGTAGCACATGTAGGTGTGAATCTGCAACCAAAAACCCAAGTTTAGTATGATTCTGGACATTGACATGAAAGATTGCAGTTTCTAAAACTGACCACAAAATCTCTATAGATGCTCTTCCAGTCTTCAAATTGTGTGGTTTATGAAGAGAGTTACAAGTCTGAGTGGTGTCCTTCACTCCAGATGTGGTGATGCGGAAGCTATGCACAGGCCAGTTTTGATAGTCAGCTTGCTCTGACTTGCACAAGGGCAGACCCTCCTGGAGAGCAGTTTCATCAATTTGAATTACCTGTACTTGCCACATCTCAGTCAGAGAGGTACAACATATATTTGAGTAAACAGTCAAAGGAGGAGTAAATCTGCAATGGAGAGGTCGCCAACAATCTTACATTTATCCCTCCAGCCTCAAGATCCTCCACCCCATCCTTTATAGCCAGAACAATCTGGTAGCATGTCTCTGACCTGCAATTATGAAGCAGAGCTGTTAGTTTCAACAGGAAATTTTGTACTGCTTACCAAGTGCTACAAAAAATTAAAAAATCACACTTTGGACCTGAATTTCTTTATGCTCAGACCAACCAAATATGCATTGTATCAAACCTCCATAGAACTTGATCACAGCTAAACATTATCAGATTGGGTATAATCTTGCAAGACATATAACTGGTGTCATATAGCATAAGGATAATAGAGAGAATTGTAAGTACCTGGCCTGGTCATTCCTAACAAAAGACCAATTGAGAATGGTGACAGGGCCAGTCAGCATGCCCTTCATGGGACACTTTATAACACTTTGAGCATACTGTGACCAGAAGACAGTCATGGCCTTAGGCTGGATCACATCACCAAAGATGATTGGTGGCTTCACACATCAGTAGCCATAAGATTGCACCCACCCATTAGCAGAGAAGCAGAAACCCTCAAGTTGCTCACCAAAATACTCCACCACATCATTTCTCTGCAACAGGCAAAGGAAATAGACATCAGCATAGGGAGTCTTCAGTTTGCACATCTGCACACCAACCAAGTAGTCTCTTGACAGGGCAAACTGCCACCTGAGAAAACAGAAGTGGAAGTTGCAGATATCATTACCATCAGAAGCTAGTACTCTTGTAACACAATAAGTGCAAGAACAGAAGGTTAAACATCCGCCTCAGGTTCTCCATGTACAAGAACATCAATGTCAAGTTCCTCCTGCACCTTCACCATGCTGTTAATTTCTGCTTTGATTGCCTTTTCATAATCCTGCTCAGTGATCCTGTGGAAACAGAAATCAAGGAACACAGATTAGTGAAGAGTGTGAAAACAAATCCAATGCCCAGATTTTGCAAACATGTAGGTGTAAAGATCATCTCTGCACTGGAAATGAAAGACAGGTGAAGAGGCCCACAAAATGAAACCAGGATATGGTCTAACATAGACTTACTTCTTGCTCTTCACCTCCTGGCGAACCCTGCGGTGCTCAGCTGTTTGTGGGAATGACCCAATGGTGGTGGTGGGGAGAATGGGCAAGTTCAAATGCTTTTGCTGTTCCTCCAAGCGAGTTCCAACAAGGAGTAGCTCTACGATGGTCTGAGGTCTTTAATGCTGCAGACTGCATGCAAAACAATTTTATAAGAAACAGTGGCATTTCCAAGATTTACAGACAATCAATTTCCTTTTGAATGTACTTACAGCCTCTTGAACAGCCCTGTTGTGCACCCTTGGAGAAGACCTCCTGGAAGCATGTGCAGAAGAATTGGCAGCAAAGAAATCCTGCTCCATCCAACAACATACACAAGCAGTCAGCAGATGTGGACATCTTATTCAGAGTGAGATCCACAGGCATGGACCACCGATCCATGACATAGTTGACAAGAGAGCACACAAAGGCAATACTGATCACCATAACAACAAGTTCTTGATTTGAGCCCTGCCACACAGGGTTTACTGAGTCAATGGCAAGACCAGAACCTGAAAGAGGTAATGTACCCATTCTAGACTCAGTGCACAATGTTGATCCAAACAATTGAGAACCCCTCCAAAATTCACCATCTACTTGTTGATGAACTCATTTGGTAGGTTGTAGGTAAAGATGAACAGTGAGGCCAGGTGCATAACAAGCAGATATGCAATAGCATAGGAATTTAAGAGAAAGTATGAATTGCCTCATCCTTCTTGCCAGCTGTGACATTTGCAAGTGCAACAACTTCCAACAACTTCTGGGCAGCAAATGCTAGCCATGACTTGAGCTCAGCATCCGATTTGGTCTCATTCTTCAAATCAACTGCAGTATGGAGCAGAGAGCATGATGTTGACACCACCACATTTTCTGCACAAACCCAATGTTTTCTGATGAGATCCAATTCATGCTGGACAATAAGAGTGACATGCTGCTACAACTTTTGACCTTGTGCTCCATGTCTGTTTCTTGACATGAGTAGGATATAATACTGACATTATGGAGCTAACATCTTGGAAAACAAGTAATTTAATTATCTTCCATGATGAGGAATGGCTTGATCAATCTGGTTCTTTTGTTGCAGACAAAAAAGAAATTCTAGACGACAATTCTACATGACAGTTTCCTACACAACACAGGAATTTTCAGTGATTCACAACAGCACTGTAACAGACACAATGACCATGTATCATCATGGTAAAACTACCAGTGAAACTATGGGGAGGAGGAGAATTGTCACATGTTGAAACTTGAAACCCAAGACTAACTGCATCAATAAGACTTACCTGTAAAATTCAGTCATTCTTCCAAGGAGTAGATCCATTCTACACTATCTAACATCATCAGAGAAAGGGGTACATCAAGAATTTACCTTTCCCAAGAGCATGCTGCATCTCTTCAATGACAGTGACAGAGGCAGCCGAGTCATTGACCCAGATGTTATGGCCATCTACAACTCCAGCAAAGAGAATCTTTCCAGGCAGACCAAACTCCTTGATAAGACTAAGTGTCTTAGCTCCACGGACAAGGTCCACTCCAATGGCTGACACATGCTCCAACCCCAGGAGTGTCCTGACATTGCAAGAACTGGTTAGCAAACCAGGCATCACTGCTATGTGATATTTACCTTTGTAAGTAATTTAAACTTCCCCATACTTATAATACAAGCCAACCTCAATAGAATTGAACAACAACCTGATGATATGGTCATAGAGATTCCAAATCTGATGACATATCAGTGATCGGGACAAAGACAGAAATAAACAAAAGACAAAAAGAAGACCCAACCTACAGACATCAAGAATGAAGTGCAGTTTGGAAAACAGCAACAGGCATGCACATGTTCAGTGACCAGCAATATCAACATGTATGGTAGTGACCAGATAGCACAACATCCATAGCATCACTGGTAAGTCATGCGTGCAATACACAAGGTGCTACCAAAAGTAGAAAAAGAAACAGATAGAAAGCAAGATCAATTAGCATAGCCAGTTCCAGTTTCAAATGTCCATATTATTATAAGGAACCATGACACGATGTTCTTCAGAGTGAACTACTAGCAGTTGTGAATTGAACTGTGTGCAATACAATATGAACACTCAAGCACTGATTCCTGTAGGACCTAAGAAACCTACAGGAATTGCTAGAAAGCTCACAGGAGCTGCACATAAAAAGCTCATTGAACAGCATTCGCACATTGAAAGAACTCACTTGTATGCAGCAGCAGGGATGTCAGCAAAGTAGGTCTCCAAAAGTAGCTTCAGGCCACCAAGGTCTGCTCCAAGGAACGAATAAGCCTTCTTGAATGCCTCAAGCTGGGAGGCCTCAAGATCCAAAACAAGGGAAGGCTCATCCAGCTGTACCCACTTTGCACCAGCTTCCTTCAGTTCTCCAATCACTTCCCTGTTGCATGCATTACCATAATCTATGAGACAAGACTTACAAGAATACTTCCATCAGAAATTTATTTGAATTATACAAATAAATTTCTAGCATGACCTATGCTCCCAGTGTCTACTCTACCACCATAGAGTCTTTCAAAGATAGAAGGGTCAGAGGGAGTTGAGACTTACTTGTAGACTGGTAGAATTGAGTCAAGAAGTGACAAAAGATCAAAGCCTTTGGGGGCACTCTTTTCAGCATTAGCAAGAAGCAGGTATGTAACAGGGCCAACAAGCACTGGGACAGTCTCAATTCCAAGCTGTCATAAACAAGCATGTGACATTAGAAGCTATATCACCAGGAAGACTTCTCCTGCATTAAGAACAACCAAGTTTGAGGCCAACAACAGGTACACAAATTGTCACAGCAAGTCCACAACAAAAGAGTGTATTATAACTGAATACTGGGGAAAGAACAATCTTTACCTCCTTGGCTTCCTTGTATTCATTTACAGCATTCCAAGATGAGTATGAAAACTTGGTTGCAGGGCCGAGCTCTGGGACAATAAAGTGGCTGCATTTCACCAAATGCATAAGTTCAATCCAGAGAAAAGACAGCGTGAATATCTACTTTAAACTAAGGCTCCACTTGTGTGCTAGTCTGTTCTTACACAATTCCTACATTCATGTGTTCCCATCACTTGGAGACTACCTTACATGGTACAAACTTTGAAACTTTCAGCGCTTCAATTCCAGATGGTTAGGGTGGCAGCTATGGTGCAATCAACAAACTAAATTCCTTCACTCAAGAAACTACTAAATGCACTTTTTCATGAATGATAGCATGCAGACTTACTAGTTTTTGTCAAACCACTTTGTCATTTCCATAGCAGGCTTGGTGGCATTACCACAGGCCATAGAGAAGTAGAAATCAAGCCCAGTGTCACCCCCGGTCCATCCATAAAGGGTGGGCACAGCTCCAACAAGTGCTGTTGTGTCCAAGACCTGATCATAGTAGGAAAATGTGTTGCTGGGAATCAGTGTGATTCCAGCATCTGTCATCTGCTTCCAGATTGAAGCTCTCAAGTCCTTGGCAAGAGCCTCAAGGTCAGCATCAGAGGACTTTCCCTCCCAGAATGACTCCAATGCAAACTTGAGCTCTCTCTTGGGGCCCATACGAGGGTAGCCAACAACATGGGAAGCCATGGTGACAGGTGCTGAGCAAACCTGCTACAGGATCCAACCCAACAACATCAATTCAAGACCAAGAAGAAGGAATGCACAAATGGCAGGTCATTCAGCAGCAAACCCAGACCCTCAAGAGCATTGAACTCCACTCTTCATTGCAACAGTGTTGTTCATCTCATGACCTGATAATCAGACAACAAAATCAACTGAAATACATCACAAAGTAAACAAACATAGATTAAGATCCAATGTGAAGGACAAAATGGAATGGGTTCACAAATAAGTATAGTGTGCTTTCATCTCAAATAAGAATGTTGGTGCCAGTGCTATGAAATGTACAGATGAATTCTGGATCAGTACATGAGGATCAAGGCATCAGAGAAGATCCATTGTTGTTCCCTGTACAGTTGAAGATAGAAGAGAACAATTGTGCTGGATACCAAGGACTGCAGGGTACCGGTGCATTGTTCGGTGCAGTTGCAAAGATTTCCCTTAGGATTTCAGATGCATAACAGATGGTTTACCATGATCCTCAATACATCCACATTTCATGTTGGTAAGTGGCCTAACAGCTGCAGTCTTTTCTTCTTAAAGGAAAGACCACTCAATCTGGAATAGGACTCCAGACCTCTTGCAAGACCTTCAAGATTGTGTGAAGAAAAAATGGTACCAGAATGATTTGGAACATGTAGTTAGGATGGGGATGTAGAATTCCAAATCACAATGCATTTTCATGAGTGACGTCTAGAGAAATAAGAAGAATGGGTGGGTGGTTTGCTGTTGAGTTGTTAGGTATGTAGTGGGCTTGGGGGTTTTGTTTTTTTATGTTTGAAGTAGTTTAGTAGAGCCTACATATTGCATTACATTGTAGGGATGGGAATAGCAGTTCAAAAGACCGAATGAACATGGAGGGGTCTGATCTCTGGCTAGACTCCAAGAAAGTTTGTTTGAGAGATATTCCGAGGGCTGATCAATTACGTAGGATGCTTCCAAAATTGCAATATTTATTAAGTAGAGATGAATATGCACAATATGTGGTTTGGCTAAAACTATTGTTCTGATTTCTTTGGTGGCTCAAGAGAAGAGACTTGGTTTGGGTGTTGAAATTTTGTATTTTTGTGATTTGTATGTCAATTAGTAGGACAACAAATTAGGTTTGTCAGATTCAATATATATCTTGTACTTATGGGCCTATTATTATGTTGGTTGTACCATCACTAAAAAAATCTAATAAACTTGAAGTTTTGTTCTTTACCAATGCATTAGGTAAATAGGCTAATGTCTAAACACATAAAAATTCAGAGCTCAACAAAATTCAAAGGAGAGTACCTTTGTTTATGGTGTTCAAAGAAAAGTTGAAGATCTCTTCTTGGCACATTCAAAGCACTAAATATTGTCAAAAATGGGTCAGAAATGAGAAAGTTATGGCCCTTCAAAGTGTGCATGGTCAAAAAGTCAAAAAAGTGCCACACCCAACACTAGGAAACCATTCTGAAAACACCCAAACATTCCTTGTATGTTGTTTTGCTGCCTTTAGAGTTCAAAGATGAATTATAGAACTTAAGGTGGCACTCTCATAGCACTATAGATCACTCAATTTGAATAGGAGTTGGGAAAGTTATGAATTTTGGAAATAGGAGGGGTCTAAAAGAAGAAAAATGTGTTGTTTAACGTTTTGAATTGGATTTGGGTGGACTAATCCACTACATCCAATGTTTGGTGGAAGGACATTAGTTCAATTCCACTAAAATTGGATTTGGGTGGACCAATCCACTAGACCAATCCACTACATCCAATGTATAGTGGTACGGACCAGTCCCATTCCACTAAAACTACATTTGAGTGGAATTGTGTATGTATCAAGTTTTCTAGTAGTGTGAGTTGATTAGAACTTGTTTACTTTGGAATTTGGACCTCAAGGAGACGACTCTTATAAGTCACCTGAATAGTGGATCTATTTTAATGGAAGCCACATTCCACTACCAATTTATGACTGATCATTCACCATTCATGTTCATGTTCATTTCCAGATTTCCAAGTGCCCCAAATTGATTAATGGTCAGTGCAAGATTCAAGTCTATATTCTAGATGGTTTTTTTCAAAGGGCTAGTGGCCAGGCCATAAATTTAATAGGGATACACCTACTTTGATGTGTTCATGGGGGAGAGTGAATGGCCTACATGATGTAGTTTAGATTTTTTTGTCTCCATTGCTAGGAATGTTGGGTTCCATGTTCTGCACAAACAAACACATGTTCTTTCGATGCATCTTTCCAATCATCATGACAACAAATGGATATTGTGCTTATAGCAAATGGTACTTACACTTTGGTAAACATAGTCATTGTTGATTTTGACTTGTGCGGATCTTGTTTCATGAATCATTTTTTCTTGGGGAATGGTTACAACAATTGCAATTCAGGCAAAGGTTGTACCATATTGTGACCAACACTTTGAGGATGATTTCATCCTTTTAGCAAAAGAAATATTTGGATGTTTACACCAGTAGGTGGACGACTTCCTTCATCAGTGTGCCAACATGGCATGGTTAATGAAGGGCTTTAAAAGTTCTCTTTCAATTATACGTTTATTTTATAGGTAGAAGGTGTCAATGGCTCTTCCAAGAATTTAAGTCGCCGTTATTTTGTGTCAAGTAGTTGTGGTAATAAAAAAACCTTTTTCTAAGCTTGGTGTCTTTCTAGGTTTTTCATTCATTTCATTCCACGACTTGCTTTGTGTTACTAGTGATGGGTTTAGGTCTTGGGTTTCATTTTTTTCCTTTTAAGGCTCCCCATTGTGTGTTCTACACTCTCGAGTGTGGTCTTTTGTTTAGACTTCAATCCACTATTTTTCCTTCTCTTCTTCCCTTGAAGTTTTATCCTTTATTTACTTATTTATTTATAACTAGCTACTTGTACTTGATGCAATGCATTATGCTGCAACATTTTTTGGGTGAATTTTTGTCATTTGGAAACAAGAAAAAATTCAGTGCAAATCATTAAAAGGATTTCAATGAAAAAATATTCCAAAATTGCCAAATTTTGTGGATTTTTTTCTTGAAATTGCCATATTTAGATAATAGGTTCAAGCAGGTTGCCAAAATGTTGCAAGATTATTAAAATTATCTCCTTTCCTTTTAACATGTAGCCAAATTTGACTAATTTTTCTTGTGGATGTCGCTATTGTGGCTCAATCATAAAATTGAAAGAAAGATCCTAGTTGTATGGTGAACTTGCTTTATCTACCAAAGTTAGAATATTAGTTTAAATTCTAAATTATAACAATTAACTTTATCTATTCCTGAGTTGGTCACCCTTTTTATTTTAAATTGTAGGGTAAACACACCTATGGTAGAACACTTAGTGTCTTAGTGGTCGTCAAAATGCAAAGGAATGTTCTTGTCATTTTGGTAACTAAAAACAAAATGTGCCCCTGCTGTGGGTACATCCATATACATGTTAAATTGTAAAAAATAAAGTAATTATGAATGAGATATGGCAATTTGAAAGGAGAAAAGTCAAAAATTAAAAAGTTTAGAACATATATTAACCTATGGGTGACAACTTTTTTGCCCATGTACAAAAAATATCCAATGTATGATAGTTCATTATTTACTATTTTCAATTCATAAATGAAAAGTGTCCAAACAATTTTTCATCTTTTAAACAATCATTTTATAACCCATGGTCAAGATCCTCCCAAGAAAAAGGTAAAAAATGCAACGGCCATAGGCATAACCAAGTTCAATTTAAGGTTTAGGATTGCATGCACTTAGGAGCGACACAAAATTGTGGGTGGCAATGTTTTCTTAATTCAATTTTATCATGTAATCAAAGGTGGCAATCATTCCAATGATAAGTTAGCCATATTTGGTAATTAAAAATTTTGAAAATAAAGATTTTGAAGCCTTTTTCTATATTTTTAGCAACTCACTAGGCATTAGTTTAGCAATTGGTGACATTTACTATTTAAATATATATATTTTTGACATTTGGCAACTTAAAAACCCAAAAACACCCAAATTTTGCCATTTTGAAATTAAAAATTTGACATTTGGCAATTTTTCAAAAAAAAAGAAAAAAGTCACTAGTGGATAGTCCTCATGAAGCTTGATGTTTCTAGCCTACATTTGGAAAAAAAAAAATCTCCCCACAACCTCCTTTCCAGTCTTTGTGATCTAAGTTACCTTTGGAAAAAAAATTATCCCCACAACCTCCTTTCTAGTCTTTGTGATGTGATCTACTTTTGGAAACAAAAATCTCCCCACAACCTCTTTTCTAATATTTGTGATGATCTCTTCCAACAAAGCCATGAGCTCCTCCTCCTTCAAGTTTTAGGATGATGCTCCTTTTGCTCCAAGTCAATGATGTTCTTGCGTTTCTTACTCGTGCTTTCTTGAGAAATAATCAAAGCCATGATAGATTTCTTGCTTGTGCTTCCTAGCAGTGTAGTTGTTTCAAGTTGTGATTCTTCTCTTACTAATGTGCCCAGTAGTCCAATTGCTCCAAAGTCATAATGTTCCTCTTGCTCTTCTTTCTTGGCAATCTAGTTGTTCCAAAGCCATGATGTTCATATTTCTCATGATTTTCAACATGCTCTTCTTGTTCATGTTTTCTTTAATGCTCTTATTGTTTGTGGTTTTTGTCATGCCCCCCCTCTTGTTTTTGCTTTTATTTGATGTTCCTACTCCTCTTACTAATAATCTAGTGGCTCCAAACCATGATGTTTTTTTTTGCTTGTGCTACCTGGTAGCTTAATTGTTTTAAGTTGTGATGTTCTTCTTGCTTGTGCTTCTTGGTAGCCTAGTTGCTCTAAGTTGTGTTGTTCTTCTTGCTTGTGATTTTTGTCACACTCCTCTTGCTTTTGCTTTTACTAACATTCTTGCTCCTCTTACTAGCAATCTAATGGTTCCAAGCCATGATGTTCTTCTTGCTTGTGGTTCTTGGTAATCCAATTGATCTAAGTTGCGATGCTCTTCTTGCTTTTGTTTTTACATGATGCTCTCACTCCTCTTATTGGCAGTCTATTGGTTCCAAGCCATGATGCTACTTTTGTTTATGATTTCTGGCAACCTAGTTGCTTTAAGTTATGATGTTTTTCTTGCTTTTGTTTTTACGTGATGCTCCTACTCCTCATATAGTCCAGTGGCTCCAAGCCATGATGCTCCTTTTGCTTGTGTTTCTTAATAGCCTAATTGTTTTAAGTTGTGATGCTCCTTTTGCTTGTGTTTTTTAACAGCCTAGTTGTTTTACTTTGTGGTGCTCTTCTTCCTTGTGATTTTTTTCATGCTCCTTTTCTTAACAATCCAATGGCTCCAAGCCATGATGATCCTCTTGTTCACACTTCTTGGTGGTTTAATTGCTCCAAACTATGATGTTTTTCTTGCTCATCCCTCCTAGTGGTCCAATTGCTCCAAGCCATGATGTTCCTTTTACTACTACTAGTGTGTACCCGGTGCATAATGCACCCGTGGCCCCCCCTCCGCCGTTACTTATTTCGGACCGGAAGCAACCTCTCCTCCTGCACGGTTGTTGTGAATGCTCCCCGGATTTACTGGCCAAACGTTATCTAAAAAAAAAAAGATAAAAAAATAAGCAAATACGTAGCCTTAGATTTTTCTGCTCATTTTTTTTTTTTTTTTAAATTTTTTTTCTTCATTTTGGTTAATTAAAAAAAAAGGGAAAAAAAAACAAAAAAAAAAAACCAAAAAAAAAAGATAAAAAAAGAAGCAAATACATAGCCTTAG
>Ga0116231_10005377_pt1 | contig 25267 bp, 10 predicted proteins | sample S1TSphgellanicum_2_FD_89695 | JGI IMG/M metagenome (GOLD analysis project Ga0116231, IMG submission 89695) | Host-associated microbial communities from peat moss isolated from Minnesota, USA - S1T2_Fd - Sphagnum magellanicum MG | ecosystem: Host-associated > Plants > Peat moss > Unclassified... | reverse complement strand
CCACATCATTTTTCCCACCTCTCGAGCTCTCTGTCTCTGTCTCTCTGCCTCTCATATCAAAAACATGGGTTTTCTCATCGACGCCAGCACCAATTCCAGCGATTAGAAAATCTCCGGAAGCACGAGAGTCTCAAGAGACAGAAAATCAGTAGAGAAAAAACGCAACCCGACGGCCTGCGAGGAACAGCAGCAGCGGAAACAGCAACAAACAAACACGCACGCACGCGCGGTGTTCATCAGGCAAGGAAAGGCGCATCCATCGGCCCGGGGGTTTAATGGGGGGGGTCCACCCGTGCGATCGTCGGGTCGGCAGTCCCTGGCAAAAGCTGCTACACGAGGAGTCCGCATTGGCCCTTTGTCGAGAGCCCATTAATCGTCTCTTCCACGTGTCGGAATTCAATTGATGGAAAACCGAAAGACGGCCCCGAAAAAGCCCCAGTCTGAAACTGATGAGATGCTGAGTCGAAGACACTTGGGAGACCATCTCCCGTGTGAACAGGGGTTTTCTTATACACCGTGTAAGATCTCAAGGAGTGTGTGCTATTGTTGTGCCTATTAATTAACTTGCAAGCTTTTTTCTTTTTTTTAATTTCTCCAAATTTTTAATCAAAAATTAGAAGAAAAAAAAAATTCCCCCAAAAAAGAGAGAAATTTAATCTATTTCACACTTTTTTTAAAAAAATTCAGCAATTTCCCAATTTTTTTCAAAAAATGACCAAATTTGAAGGAAAAAAAACTGACCTATTATTATTATTATTATCATTATTATTACCTAGGGGCCTATAAAAATCCCTTAAGCTACTATACTCCATAATGAATCTAAACACAATAATACCATAGTACCTTGGCCATTTCAACACATGTCCATTGAATTATTTATTCATTTATTTATTTATTTACGTGATAGTACCATAGTAGTAGTACCTTTTGAGGTTTAATAGTAATTTATTTATTTTTGAAAAATTAGGCCAAGGCTCCTTTTACTCTTCCCATGACAACTTTGTCGAGTATCCATGAGAAAAAAAATTTTAAATAATAATAATAATAAATTTTATAATAATAAAAAGATTTCAAAAGTGTGGGTGAAACTCAAAAAAGAACCATCTCTTTATTGTCAACTGAGTTTCATCCTCTTGTCACCCCTTTTCTTTCCTTTCTCCTGAGCGCCTCCACTGCTGCTACTTATATTTTCACTGCTCCTACGTGTACAACAGGTACTATAATTAGTCTCCAACCTTGTGCATTAAATGCTGAGTGTCATCATTTCATACCCTAAGAAAACCCCGTTTCATGGACACAGCCCAGAGAAGAAACTTCCAATTGGTGGAAGTTACTTTCCAGACTCCCAGGGCAGCTTCCAACGCTTGGAAGCTACCCATCAAGGAAGGCTGTCATTTTTTTTCTAAATTTTTTTTTTAATTTTAATTTTTTGTGCTTTTCATAAGGGAAGTGTCTAAACCTAGACCCTTTCCCTATTACAAAATTTTAGGAAAGCTTTGGAAGGCAGAATCTTCAACCTTGGATTGGATTGGACTTCTTTTTTTCTTTTGACATTTTGATTAATGAATGCACATGACAAAGATTTCATTCATTGTCTTTTCTTGTTTTTTTTAATTCCATTCACTTGGATTTTTTCATCTTCTCCAATTTAGATATCATCCATTATCTTTTTCAGTTCTTAATTTCCTATAGAAATTTTCTTAACTCATATATCAAATATCATTGCATTAAGATGGACAAAAGAAAAGGCCTTAACCCAACAATGGTGAGATTTTCTTAATGTTAAATGGATGTGTGTTTTATAAGATGTAATAATTTCTAGTTGGTGAAAGGGCCATGATATTAGGATTCAAGCCCCAATATTCTATTTTTGAGTGGATTTTCCTTTTTTAGTTTTTTCTAGAAAAAAACCTCTTAGAATTTTTTTTGTAGTGTAACTAGAGTGTATGTTATAGTGGCAATTATTCCTCACTCCTAGGAGTGGGCTCTTGCCTTACATGCCCTTATTTGGGTAATGCCCTTGCCATGGGACATTACCCTACACATAATTTTCATAGTGCCCTTGCCATGGGGCCTTACCCTACACATAATTTTCATAATGCCCTTGCCACGGGGTCTTACTCTACACATAATTTTCATAATGCCCTTGCCATGGGGCCTTTACTCTACACATAATTTTCATAATGCCCTTGCCATGGGGCTTTTACTCTACACATAATTTTCATAATGCCCTTGCCATGGGGCCTTACCCTACACATAATTTTCATAATGCCCTTGCCATGGGGCCTTACTCTACTCATAGTTTTCATAATGCCCTTTGCCATGGCGCTTTACCCTACACATAATTTTCATAATGCCCTTGCCATGGGGCCTTACCCTACTCATAGTTTTCATAATGCCCTTTGCCATGGCGCTTTACCCTACACATAATTTTCATAATGCCCAAGACATTGGACTTTTAACCTACACACAAATTCTTCTTGGTTGGGACTTTTGCGAAAACATGGAAACACACTCCTTGACTCTACAATGGGGTTCCCCGAGCCCATATGGGAGAGGGAGGATGAGTTCGCACCTAAGAAGGGCCATTTTTCATGACAAATTGTTCCATCACAAATTCAACTACTTTTGCAAGGGCCCCATTGAAAAAAATTGCCACTCATTCATTCACTTTGATCACCATATCCACCCAAAGTTTGGATTCGGGCCATTTTGCTTGGCACCCAATCACAAGCTTCTTCTCATTCGTGACTCCATACATGATTCATTCACTTCTTCAATTCATTCCTTTGTTTGTGTACATGTTTTGGGGCTCTTGTTGAATCAAATTTCAAACAAATGGTATCATACAAAACTTTATCATGAACTACAAACATTTCTTAAGGCTATCTTTTTATTGGATTTGTTTTTTTGTGCTTTGCAAGCCCGCCAACCCTCTCCCCCCTCCTCCACATGAATTTGGATCGATGGAATAGTTTTTTTTTCCTTTTCGTTGTAGGAAAATAATTGCTAAACGTAAACCGGCTCAACTTCAATAACTTGCAACAAGGGGCCTATGGAGGTTTTATCAAATCACTTCCACACAAAATATATCCAAAGTTGAGCCATCAATTTTTTTAATTATAATGGGATAATTGTGATCACCCAACCAAGCTTTTCTACCACCCACCTCCCATTTTTTTTACTACAATAATCAAGAAATAGATGGAATTATAAGAAACACACAAAATTGCCAAACTATCTCGGATTATATGGCCATACATGCCTCTTGTGATTTCCAAGACATATTGAATTTTTTTTTCGTAAATCAATCATTTTTGTTATTTTGCCTATCCAACCAAAATTCAGAAATTTCCTTCCTAGCGTATTTGAAGGGCACCTTATATTCGAGAATCTCCTTTGTAGCATAGAGAATGAATTTTACTAGTGTTGGTTAGTTATTGAGAAAACAATCACTTATCCACAAGGGCCCCAAGAGTAGGTTATTTTCAATCAAATTGGGGAAGAATTGGATGGAGACTCTCCTCTTGTTTGATATGTGTGTATAATAAGAAGGACCTTGCAAGATCCTTATAGTTAAGGGTATATAATTTGATGAAAATCAAAAGGGTATGGAGTATGGAGCCACCACCATACATGTTTCTTAAAATCCTTAAACATTTAATGCTTTTTGAGTTGTCCACAACTTTTGAGTGGGATTCACTTCTCGAATGTGAGCTCCACTTTTTTGAACTTTAAAATTTGACATGTGTGAGTTGACAATGGTGGGAAGTAAGTAGCACACCAAAATCAAGAATTTACTTTGTTTTGTGAAGGGGACAAGTTTTCCCTTTAAAAAAACCTATTTTGACATCATACTTTGTTCGTTATCAAGTTGGGCCTTGACATCATCTTATATGATGATGATTACCATGTCGGGTATCAAGTTGGGTATTTCAAAATTAATCCTTATGCATATAACACATGGGTACGGAGAAATAATTGAGGAAATTTGAAATTCATAATATTGCTTCATTAAGAAAATTTCAATGACAAGGATTCATTATCACATTTAAACTGAATAGTTTTAGCTTTCATAAGTTGTACTACTAGTGTGGCTTGTGCCATTGGCCCAAGTGTTATCACATCTTCAATTGATTTTTCATTTGAAATCATCGTTTTTGGAATTTATTTGAATTTTTAGTGGTAGAAATCACTTTTAAATCAATATCTCCCACATTCATTCTGAACCCAAATCTTACCAAACAAATTCCATTAAATCCTGATCATCAAGATCTTTCCAACAACACCAAAAGGCCACATTTCAATAATTCCTCTCAAATTTTCAGCGAAGAAATCATTCAATATTCAAGAACTTTTGCACTGCAAGTCCAAACGTCATGGAACCAAGCCCATGCACCCCTCCTCATCGTCAAAAGAGCTTTGCAAAGACACCAAGAACATGATCTAAAACATCCCAGTTCAGTGGATCTCATACCTACAAAACAAAACAAACTACCTTTGCTTCACAGAAAGACGATTCATCAGATTTGAATTGAATAGTTTTAGGTTTCATAAGTTGTAAATGATCGCTTCAACAGTTTCAAATTGAAATTTGTTTAGCCCATTTTCAAGTAAAGAGGCATGAAAAGGTGTATTTTTCAAATATGGTTTACATATGGTGAGTTTGATTTTATTTTTCCCTCTAAATATGGCGAGTTTGAACCCTTTTTCCCCCCAAAAAATCCTTTCGAAAGGTCTACTTAGGGTTAGGGTTTTTGTATGTTACTTGGGTTAGGGCTAGGGTTTGGAGTATCACTGGAATCACATGTGCAGGATGTCATATCATTATTGTCTTTATTGATCTTTTGTGGTTATGGTTTCCAGGCCCCAGATGATCTTTTACTACCCATTTGAGAGATACACTAATTCTTGGCTGGTATGGCGTCATCAGGTATGGATGTGAAGTGATGATAGTGGAAATTTTGTATTAGGGTATGCTAATCCTATGACCATTTTATAGTTGCAAAATTCTAGATTCCAAGTGCATGTATTGATCAATTGTATCCATTTGGTATGTTGGGTTGAGTTCAAATGTCTGCACTTGTCTCTCAAGTTGGGAGGTACATCTCAGACCCAAAAAAAAAATGTGCCCTCATTGCAATTCTTGTCTTCATCCTGCTTTCAGATATCAATCAGGATTCTTGTGTAGTTTGCATTGTTATTCTTCATTGCACACTCTGCTCAAGAATTTTTTTTTCTCTTTAATGTCATGCATTTGAAAGAGGCAAATATGGGACTTGCGCATATTGTAGAAGCATATATTGTAATAACCTGGTCAGATTTTCGTAGTGTATTTGGAGATACTCTTACAAAGTGTATTGTGGCCACACCAGTAGGCTTTATGAAAACGGAGATGGGCTTTCTGTTTTTGTAAAGCCAGGCGATCAAGTGGTGCCTGATTTTTACACTGTGTAAAGTCCATGGATGGGAGCTTTAATGGAATTGGGGACTTTCTTGACTCCTGCCTCAGAGTCCCTTATTTCTGTAAAGCACCCATCCTGGGGCTATAACCTACATAAAGCAAGGCAGGTGAGGTACCAAGTTGATCTACCAGGTAAGTCCTATTTCATTAGGAACTCGCATATTTATGTATGTTTACCAAATTGAATGTCAACTACAAGCTGTTGCATTGTGTGTTGCTTGGTAGTTGTTGCTGCATCATCTAGCTCACCTGCCTTGCTTGGATGTGCATCACACTAGGCTTGAAGAAAGAGGAAATTTAGCTTCAGCTAGAGAATGGTTGCACTCTCATGTATCGGTGTCAACTGTAGGAAGGAGGAAGTCAAGGAAAGTGATACTTGGCACCAGATTGAACATCACTGCTCCAATTTCATGCATTCATTCAAGCTGTGTGAGAATGCACTTCTGGATCGAATCAAAACTGAAGTCAACAATTGAGTGCACATTGTCAAATTACCAAAATTTTGAGATGGATCCAAAATGGACAGAGACTTGCAGCATTGAACAAGGTTTGAACCACAATCGTATAGTTTGTTGCATTGCAAATTAATTGTGGAAGGTGGTTGATTTGCATCACAATTTTCAAATTCTTGAGCTTGGAGAAATCTCACATGAATTTCACACAAGGTTATAGATTTCAAATTGCATGAACTCAACCGAAGGGTATGTTCATTTTGTTGCTTGCGAATCGTCAAGTCATCTACAAATAACATTATTTTCCTTCATCATTCCCCAAGAACTATGCAAAGCTCATGAACCTTGTCATTTGTTAAGTTTAACTTTCTATTGTGATTTCAACCCTTGTGAATAAAAGGAAGCAATTGTGTTTCATTCATTCATTCATCTCACCTTGTTTCAAACAATTAATAAACATTCATTTGATCAACATGGACAATCCTTGTCTCATGTGCAATTAATAACAAAGTATGCATTTTGATGTTTTGACTCCACGTAAATGGAAACATAATTTTGACATTAATGTTCCCAAACAAGCATAAAATGGTAGGGCATTTTGCAATCACACCCAATTCTATATGGTCCACTCTTTTCCACAAAAATGTGTTATAAGAACCATTACTTGATAATTTTGATTGGAAGACCTCATGCAATTAATTTGAATCTACTTGCCCACTTCTTCATTTCTTCTCTTATGATGCTTTAGTGGTGTGTCAACAAGCATCCCACTTGTTTGTTTAGTTGATGCACACAAATAACACCAAATCTTTTTTTTTACTTCATCATACTTGACCAAGCAAGCAAATGCAAAGTTTCTATGGTAATTCTACAAAAAGGCACATGGGTGTTGTTGCATTTTCAACAAAGGATGTAACTTAAAGCTCTATGGTTAAGCCCCAAACCAATTATTTACCTTGAGGTTGCAACAAGATTGTGTCCAAAAGTAGTAATAAAATCAAATTTCAAAATTAATAACATGAACATTAAACATTAACTTGAAAACCCTAAACTAATGACCCTTGAAGTATATGAAAACACAAACATATCCTTATTGGAAGTTGAATGCAAATAACATAGGGACATATGTTTGTAGTTCACCTTGCAATGCAAGATTTCATTGATTTCTTGAAACAATTCCCTAACTCCCTTAATTATCTCCAAAGGCACATCATGTTTCAACTCCTCCAACAACACATTCATGTGATATAATATTGTCCATATATGAGAATATCCACACAACAATGTTTTTTACAATCCTCTTAACGGTTTTCGATGGTGTTCACATCACCTATGAAAATAATGTTTTCACATCATGTTTTTTCATACTTCACAAATAATAACATGGTTATACATGACGTATCATGTCAATTTGGATGGGTCACATTTTGTTTTGATGCAAACATGCCTTGTCACCATGTATGTATTGGAAGTCATTGGAATATGAATAATATGCATTATATATATGAAATAATTTGTAACCATAAGAGCTAGCATTTTAAAATGCAATGGAATATCATGATGCACAAAATGTGTACAAAATATGGTGTGCAAATCCATTTTAAACAAATGAAAATAAAAATATACTCACTCAAAATAAATTTTAACATGAAATCAATAATTTAGATTTTAACCCAAAATATAAATTTAACTTAACATGTGACCACAACCACATACACACAACCAAAAGTGAAAAACCCCTTGAAAGAAAAACAAATGAAGGAAAAAAAACTCAATATGCAACTGTGACCCACATACATGATTGAAAGGAACTAAAAATTAAATTAAAATTAAATCAAAATAAAAAGAATGAACCAAAAAAAATCAGAAAAACCATTCTATAAATATATAAATCTAACTTACATACATGTGACCAAAAAAACAAGCCCAAAAAAAAAATCCATAACCCACAAACACATGACTAGAAGAGAAACCCCAAAAAAAATCATAGCCCACATACATGTGATGATCAAAAGAAAAACCCATGAATTGTTTTTCAAAAAAATTATGGAACCATGACCCACATACACATGATTGTAACCCACCATACGTGTAATTGGAACTTGAAAAATAAATAAACTTAACATGCAACTATAACCCACATGCATGTGACCAAAAGTTCAAATAAAATATATATATATATATATATATATATATGAAAAAAAATTGTTGTCAATATTGAAAAAATAAACACACACCCAAGTGCCTATAGCCATAATACATGTGTCCAAAATAGTTTTACATGCAACCATCAATATATTGAATCATTTAGTTATGCACATGATTCAAAATTTAATCATGTAAATAAACACAAAAGAAACACTTTCTTGTAATAAGCAATTATCATTAATGTAACCTTCTTATGTAAACATTTGTGATATTTCTTTGTTCACATATATAAAGATTATCAGAATTTTCCCTTATTTTTATTTCCATTAATTCCATTGAGAGGTGCCCCATTTCAAGAATTTTTCACTTAGGGTGTTTAAATGAGTGTTCTTAAGGGATCCATAGTGTTTGACCCAACTAGGTCACATAGCACTCCCAAATTACACCATCATAACTAGATTTAAAGCCTTCATGATAAACATATCTCTTTCATTTAGGACTACCATAATACTTTGGCAGCTTCGGCATAAATTAAATTATTTTTAACTTTGTCAAAAATTTCAGAAAAAATTCAACCCTTTCTACCAAAATTTTCAAAAACACATTCAAGCTACTAGTTAGTTTAGAACTAAGGACCTACCTAACCAAGTCAGTTACTTTACATCCATTTGACCATTAATGTAGCAAAATATCTTTTAAATATTACCAAATTTTATTACATATATTACACACATGCCAAAAAATTTAGAATTAAAAAGGTCGTTGCCAAACCAAAAATTATGGATCAAATTAATTTTTCAATAGAGAATTGTCAAAGCCACCCATGTACTAGTGTATTATTCTATGATAAATGTTTTACACACATAAAAAGTGATTCAAAAAGTTACCTATCATGTCATTAATTCACATAATTTCAAATATACATAACCCACATTTAATTGATGCATTAATATAAATATAATGTAGTTTCTACATAATGCAAAAAATCATAATTGACCATGACTACTACCACATTATTTATTTAAGCAATTGTATGAACCCATTCATATACATACATGACGTAATACAAATGTGTTATATTTCAATCAAGTACGACTATAAAATACAATGCAACACCTTCAATGTTCCTCAAATTTGTGAACAATATGCATCTTTTTCAAACTAAAAGGGTTGTTAACAATAATTACAATTATAATTCTTCAATTGAAATTGAAAGCATAATAAACATTGGAAAATTATGACATTTCCACTTCATATGGATTGATGCATTAAGTTAAACAAATCAAAATCACAATGTACATGTGTGTTTAATGAAAATATTGTCAATCAAAATCATTAAATTGCAACTATCCTTAAAATAATACAGAATCCCATAGTCATATTTAGTGGGATTTTGCTCCATTTCTTCCTCCCCTTCCATGCATTGTTCTAGAACACAATATTGTCTTATTGCCCTCACATATGTCATCCTTCAAAATCTACCCACCCATTTTCATGCATGTTGTCTTACCATTGACTATAACATGCCACACCTTATACCATGTTTTAATCCCTCGCACATATTCAAATGCAATTCAATGTATCTCATTTTGTGTTTTAATCACATGACTTAAGTCTTACATTCACAACCATTAGTTTCATTTCACATAACAAATTATCATTTAGACTTAACCCACTATGTTGGTCTATACACTAATATTGCACCATTTTTCAAAGTGTCAAATATGTTTTTTTTCTTATGTGTTTGACATAATAAAGATTTCAAATGAAAAATTTTGTTTGTTTATTTTTAGTGCAAATATTCAATAGTCTTGGAATTATAATGTACTTGAGTAATGAATTTTTTGAAGATGTCTTTTTCAATAAAGATAATAGGTGATTTGATGGAAGCAAACTTCATCAAATTTTTACAACATAAAAACTTTGCAATTTATTTTCAAATATTTTGATTACATAATGAATTCAAGCATTCAAATAAATCAAATCCTTTCATTAGAGGTCAACAAAAAGTTCATTTTCATTTGATAAGATGTGCATATCAAGTTATTGGTGACCAAAGTGTGTAGCAAAATTTATATATTAAGTCTCACAATTAAATTATGCATGTAGATATTGTATTCTAAATTTTAACAAAACCTAATCTGTGTACAAAAACTATCCATAATTTTAGACATTCTAGCTAGCAAAAAAATATTACAAGTGAAGTTCAATACGTGGGACATTAAAGGTTAGACTTCTAAAGTTCAGAACAACATTGAAAGGCCACACTACTACATGGATATGTTGGTAGAAGAATTGGCTAAAAATGAATTTGGAAACACACAAAAATTTGTGAAGAACAATAAAGTAAAATTTTTGACAGAAAATGGAAAAGAATAATTTAAAATTATCATGTCATCTTGCCAACAATTTTTTTTTTTAAAACAAAGTTTATAACTCATTATTCTTAAACATAGATTTAATGTGCACACCTCCAAAAAGAAGTGGCACAAACTTAACAAGGTTTGAAGATTCCTTCTTTCTCCTTGATCTAAAGAGTTGAAAAGATTATCAAAATGCAATGGACCTTATTGATTTATATGAATTAGAAATGTTATATTAAGCTACCCCATAAAAAATAGTTGTTTTTAGGCCACAACTAACTAATGGATATATATCTTTGATTTTCCTTCCCCTTTGACATTGTAACAAACAACTAAATTTGAACTTATTGTCAATTCACCTTTGATATCCCTTGTGTCTTCCCATCACTTAAAGTTACCTTCTCTTCAATACTAGCAAGGAATGGAGTTCAAGTGCCTTATTAAGAAAAGACCCCACTCAATTGAATCCTTTTTTTAATAGTAATTTATAAACATGTTCAATTTCCCTTTGTTTAAGTGATAATAGATGTAGCTACATCAAAATCTTTTTATTATCATATAATCAATCAAAAAATATTTTATTCACTTAAGTTGAGTGATCTAAATATTCAACAAATTATCATTAAATCTTAAACAACAGTTTAGACTTCACACACCATTACCACAAAAAATTTCACTTTTGATTTCACCAACTAATTAAACACCTCAAGTTTTATAACCTTCACAAAAACATGCATATTTTAACTCACATCTTTTGAAGTCCTATATACATTACATGCCCAAACACCTTTTAATGTCCATACAATTCTACATTAGTTACGAAATCAAAAATAAAAAATAGTTGAGCAACCCTAATCTTCTAAAAACTACACACATTACCATTTTTTTTAAATGGTTATAATTTGAGGTTTATTTCAAAATCAATTTCCTCTTCTTTATTTTTTTCCTCCTCCATGAATTTTATGAATAATAATAGTAAAAAGAACTTTCATTACCTTTTTGAAAATCAAGTTTTATTCCTTTTGCTCATGTTTTACACCACCCTCCAAATATCACATCCATTAGACTTCAAATAGCTCCTTTCACAACCTCACCTCCTAGCAATTGATGCATGAAACATTCAGTAATTTCTATCTTCACAAAGGTATTTCTAACCATCAATTAATGATGACCCAACGCCTATCAACTCATGTTAACTAATAACGATAAAGAACTTTTGATTTTACCTATGTAGTACAAAAACTTACATATAATCATATGTAATATTGAATAAAGAAGACACCACACTATCTTTTTGGCTATAATAATTTAGTTTTTAAAAAGTTAATGAAAGATATATAAACCTAAATATCAATGGAACTAGGTCACTTTTGTAAGAAAACTACTCACAAATTGTCATTATATTCTTGAACTTTTGAACAAATAATACAATGAGGTTGTAAAGTTCAAAAGGAGGGAATAGACTAAATTGTAGTTCAAGAATGTAGACAAGTGAAAGTAAATAATATATCGTCAAGAGCAAGAAGGAAGACCTGGGGGACCTTTTGACATGAAGTATTGCAAACCCCAACTAACCTATATTTTCGTTTGATTGTAATTCACACGTTTTTTCTATGTACTTATTTAGTCATTTGGCTATCTAGAAAATGTGTGTGCAAATGCATGTTCATTAAAAATTGAAATAAATTATATTATATTACTTGAAAATACATTATCAAGAAACTTCTAATTGTCGAATAGGAAACATGGTAAACAAAAGGAGTGTCCTAACCAACAATATGACAATGATTTTTTGTTTTAGTGTATAGAACTATTTATACGGAAACTCATAGTTGGTATAGATAGCCCATTTAAGTAAGATATTCCACTCATTTAAAGAATTATCTCTTAATTCTCTTAAGTTGATTGTACCTTAATAACATGCAAAGCATTAGAATTCATTCGAGCAACACATTCTACGTCTTTAGTTTGTCACATCTTGTTCCTATTGTAAAATCAATACTTAGAATGAATTGCTATCAAGTTCTTTATTAGTGCCCCCAATGTCTTCAATTTGTGAATGACTTAATTACTATTTAAGATTATGCTAAAAGCATTAAACTATGAGATAATACCTTGTATAATGTCTAGACTACCAACAATTTTTGCAAGCCTACCAACAAAGGCATGAATGTTCTTTATTCATTCCCCTTAACTCATACCAATAATGTTTGATTTTACCTGACTCACCTTAAGCTTTCCACTAACTATGACACTTTTACTCAAAAGGGATGGGATCATTCAATCTAACTTACACTAAAATGTAAATATCAATATCTAAATGTTGGTTTACCATGTTAAACAAATATGAACCCCAAAAATATGCTTTATGTGCACTATGTCATGGGGGAATTGGTATTTTGAACTTATACCTAGTTGGAGGCAATGGAAATTATGTAAAATGTAAATCAAATTATGTAAATGCTTAGAAGTTTTTAAGAAATTTCTAATTTATTTTAATTTGTGCAGTGGGTCTTCCTTTAGGTGTTTATAGAGATTGTTTAAAAGACTTTCTTCTATCATTTGATTCATGTTTCATTATTTGAAGCAAGTTTATTTTATTGAAACACCCTAAATTTTATTGCATGTAGCCTCAATGATAAAAATGATGGCCATAGAAGAAACATGATGTTTTGTAAGGAAGGGACAAATGATATGGAACAATTAATCAACAAATTAAGTGAAAATCATGATTTGAACAAAATTATGAACATATTTCAAAATCTATTTTGTTTCAAGGTCATTGACTAGCTTTGTTTTAAATTGTGGGATTGCAAATTTAAATGTTCAAAGGAATGGACAAAATAAGATTCTTAAATCTTACACATTTTTTAAAATCCAAGGTGAAAGGAAACCATTCCAACAAAGAATTTCATGGAACCTACAACTAGGTGAAAAAAATTGAGTTTGTGAATGTAACCTCTTTCAATTACAAAGGATTCATGGTGTAACTTGCAGTTAAATTCATCTTATGATTGGTTCTCAAAATAAGTATATGCAAATATTATAAATTGTTGACTTCACATATTGTTCGTTTTTCCATTATAAAGTTTTATAGGAACATATCCCCATTTAAATAAATGTGGGATATATTTTAAGGCCCATTTCCACTAAATTGAGGGCCTATGACCATGAGAATTCTAAAAGCCCTTTAAATTCATCCAAAGGTTGTCTCATGGAAATTCATTTGTCAATTTCAAGTGATCTTCAATTATCAAATATAATGTAAAAATAAAAATGGATTCTATTGAGGCACCTTAACATAAAATTTGGAAGGAAATTGCATCCAAAATTTCCCTTTCTTTCTAACATCAAAAGAAATTCATTAATTATTGTTTACAACCAATCAAGACCTTTTGAGTGCATTGGTTTAACATCATTTGCACCAAGTTGAAGTATGCTTAATGTAAACTTCATTATATGATGATCCATTTTCAATAATGTAAGATTATATGTCAACTTTTTTTCCATTCCCATTTCCTTACTTTCATTAGTGTGCAACCTCAAATAAAATGAATTAGCGTTAGTGCGACTTTTTCCTTCAACCAATGATTTTGCATTTCAATGGTTTAAGGGCATTCTTAGTCTCTATAATTGTAAAAGGGCCTTTACTAAAAGCTAATAGTTTGCAAATCATAGTTATACATGCATATGATAAGATATCATCATGTTTAATATCTTTCATGATAATTTTTTGAAAAAATTGGGATGGACTTGCAATTTGATTTCAATAGAAAAATATTGTCAAATTTTGACTTGCAATTTAAGAATGTTTTAAAAAACAATTCACTAGATTATTTCATAACTAGCTAGTCTTCTTTTTTACTACACACACAATATAATTAACACTTTTGAAAAAAGTCTAGCATGTGATTTTGGCTACATACTAAGGTGTAATGTAATTTCTAAAACAACTTGTTAAAAACTCTTTTAAAACCACTATGCATAAGTAGATGGAAAATTTTATTTCGATTGGGTTTTGTGGGACTTGAGCCCCATATATTTTGTTGTAACTATGAAAGCTTTCAACAAATAATCATTGATCAAATAATTTGAAACTTCAATTTCAAATATTTTACATATGAAGAACCTTGGAATTTTTATAAGTTCTAACAAAAGCAGGTTCTAATTTTTTCCTTGTGTTAACTATTGTGTCTATAAGTCCAAATCTATACTTTCAAACATTAGTTATGTAAATAAAATAGAAAACCCACTATTCATTAACTAACAAGATGTTTTGAAAGCTAATAACCTCACATTCACATGGTTTGTTTGAAAAGTGTCAAAGGGGTATCATGCCAAAGGAGTCCTGTAAAATAAGGTTCCATCTTCTTGCGAATCTCCAAATGTTGTGACCCCTCCATAAAAGTGTTCAAATTAGTGACATCAAGGAAATCGATAATCAACATTATTTGTGCTGATTCATGTCCACCTATTCATATGCATTGAATTAGTTCAATTTGACTAAAGGTTTATCATCTTATTCCAAGGTTTCATCAACATAAATAGCTATCACAATCAAACTTTCATTTATCACAACACATACAAATTTATTTCCATTAAAATATTAACACATGTTCCTTACTTTAAAATCATTGTGATTAATATTCAAAACATCCAAACATTATTTATGTGGGATACCATCATGCAAACTTTCAAATAAACATCCAATACTACCATTATAGCCAAAGAATGATGCATAGTGACATACACAATTCATGATACATTATAATTCGATTTGTAAATGGAATTTTGAATAACAAGTGGTAATTCTTGTTCTTCTAACTTGAAGAAAAACATGATTTGGAAAATTGATGTGGAAAGTAAAATGAAAATGAAAAACTTTTTGTAACTATTTATTTTGAAAGTTTGCATGAGAAAATGATCAATCATACCTGTGTGGGTAGAGACAAAGTAAGAAAGAATGGACACATGGTGCTTGATATCCTCTTCAAATTTCTTGATCTCTTCAACCACATAAGGTAAATCTTCCTTCTTCCCCACCTTAAACAACACTGTGTGTCGTATAGCTCCATCTGTAGCCATTGTTGTATCACTTCAATTTTCAAGCTTTCATTTTACACAATTTCTTGTTTTGCATTTCAAATTTCAATCATTCAAATAACAAAATGACACTTTGGTTTGGTGAAACAACTTACTAACATGTGAATCAAGTATTGTCCACCCTTAAAACTATTTGGATGATGTAAGAACTCTTCAAATGGCTAAAATCTTTCACCCATCGAACTCAAGATAACTAAATTCCCAAAACCAACATTCCTAAAAGCTGACCTTGTCCACATCATAAAGGATGAGAGTGAATATTTTTAATATAAAAATGAACCTTGATGATGCAATTATTGTGACTTTCCATTTTTTGCCACATCAACATTCATAATGGACAAAAAACTTGACAAAAAATGTATAAAAGTTAGATATTCAAGTCAAAATTGGTGGCCACATTTATGTATATATGAAAGGACAATTTATTTATTTTTGTTTGTCACATTGAGGTATCCCAAACTATAGTGCCTCATGTAGTGCTCTTGGTACTATTGCAAAGCCTTTCATTGGTAGGAATGTAGTGAATTGGTTTCAATATTTTTTTACCTACAATGAAGAAATTCTTGAATATTGAATGATTTTTTCACTAAAAAATCATTTAAATTAAAACTAAAAGATTAAAAGGGAATTGGGCCACATGCTCTAGGTATTCTTGGAAAGTTCTTAGTGAATGTGATTTAATGAAGGTGAATTGGAAATTCTTACACGTTAGAATGGTTTTGGAAGGAACAATTAGTTAGGTAACTTGTTCAAGCTTGGGTCAATGTCATAAGTTACACTAGTTTTTTTATGAAATAGTTAGTTTGTTGAATCCATCCCAAATATTTCAAATTGAAAGGATCTTTTCCAATAAAAATAAGTATAGAAAAGACAAATAATATATTATGGATGTTTTCCTTTTTTTGGGTATTTGATTACATGTGTTTGTAGGATAAAAAATGTTCATTCCACTATATAATCAATCATCAAGTTTTTTATAAAAGGGGTGGGCTATATGTTGATCACATGTTGTATGTTTTCTATGTTTTGAACAATAGGGTTTTTTTTATGGAAAATTTAATAGGTACATGGAAAAAAATGAAATTTATGTTCATTTTAAATATTGCATATGGAAAATGAATTTTTTGGGTATAAACGGTATGCAAGTGATGTGATATTTTCAAAGCCCATTCTTGTGATGATATTCGATCACACATTTTCCACAATATATCTAAAGTGTCACAAATAGGTCATAGACTTTCCAATCATAGGCATCAAATGAAAAGAAATTGCTTATGTAAGGACAAGGGCAAGAGAACAAAAACGGAGGATATCAAGGCATGTGCAAATTACATGTCCAATATATAACACCTTGGAATCTTGAGGTACATCACATATACACAATGTCTTTTGGAATCTAGTTCTATAATGATTTTTAAATTGTATTTGTTATGGATACCTTTTAAGAAAAGCAATTGCCCATGCTAACATTCTCTTTGAACATCATTTCAAATAGTGTGTAGTGGTGATGCTTACGGATGAATTACATCACATGTGCTTCCTAGTTCCCAACATGTGGGGAAATTGGTCGTCACAATACTTCATTAAAGTTGCATGAACATTGAGGATTGTAGCTCAATAGAAGTTAATAAAAGTTGACTTATATATTTTAAGGCGATATGCATGTCAAACAAATCGAGAAAATGGTGCAAAAGAATCATATGTACAAAATTTAAAATTAACCAATCAAGTATTTCAACTTTTTAGGATGTTTTTTTTATAGGTTAAGCTTGCGATTCACAAAGTTATCATGGGTTCAATTGAACCACACGAGTGTGAAAATTTGAAATTTTTGACAAACAATCACGTTTGTATGGAAGGAAACAACAATGTATATGGACATATTTCACAAAATTATAAACACCCTCCACAAGTACCATAAGCATGGTCACTCAGGTAAAATTCTTCACATGTGTTTTTCAAATGAATTTAGCTTGAAGACAAACGATGTATTTCTACCTTCTATCTAGGTGCATATTTTGCATCAAACTTGTATGTCCAAGGGGAACACAATTTAAACTATATCAAGAAACTAAGTGAGACCATCAAATATATGTTTTTATTATTGAGTGTAGTCACATTAATGGGTGCAAAAATTAGTGTTTGCAATTTCAAGGTTTAATGTAAAAAATAATGATGATGTTGCAAGTCAATCAAAAGCATTCATGACAAATTTTTAATATATTATGGAAACACGTGGTGTAATTTGGAATGCATATAATGAAGATAGATTATTCAAAAACATTCATTAAGTATTTTTTAAATTCTTATTTTAAGGGATTTTTTTTTAACATGACATTTTAAAAAAAGGTTATTTAGACATATATTTACATAGTAATATATTGCAACATCTTTTTGGGTCAAATTTGATTTTTTCAACTTTCAAATGGAATATTTTGGAAATATTTTGAAGATATTCTAAGCTGATAAATCACCAAAGGAGGTGGCCCTAACTCCTATTAACATGTTTGGACCCTATTAAAATTAGGAGGTAGAAGTTATGAAATTATTGGTGTAAATGAAAGGGGCAAGCTAAATTTACAAGGAAATTAATTATCTTGAGTATTATTATTTTTATTAAAATAAAAAATATATGGGTTAAGCTTACTATTAATTATACAATGAAGGTCATAGTATGGTTAGGCTCCAATAATCATATACATGTTTAGATTGTAATTTGAATTTTTTTGTGGGGAGTTTAATTGTGCATCACAATATTGAAATGTACGTCTTTATATTAACATTAGTTCAACATTTGACAACATAGTGACAATAGTGGCCTTAACCTTTGCACAAATGTTCCTTTGGTCCTTTTTTGTTGAAGCAAGTGCATTAATGCATCTTAAGGTTTGTCAAGTGGTATTAATGTTTATAAATCCAAATTCATTAGTCAAAAATTTGAAACTTGATGCACACTCTTTAACTCCATTGGATTAAAACTAGGCTGCACAATAACTTCAAAGTGACAGTTGATTAGGATCAAGTGACACATGTTACATGCAATTCTTGGTCACCTCAACTACATAAACAAATAAGGTTATTAATGTAGTAATTTGGAATCAAAATTAAGTCATTGTCTCATCACATCTATGACATGCACTATTCTCCTTATTATATACAATATAGATGATCATGGGTACTATATTACAATGATGTTTTCCCAAAATCCTTGTTTTGATATCAAAATGTTTTATTGGACCTCACAACTTTGGAGGTTTACAGTTTGCAAGAAATGCATGTGTTTGAATGAAGCATGCAAATACATTAATTTTTGATACTTGAAAAAGGTTATCTAATCCATATTAAGCTCATGATTTGGACACTAATTGGTCTCCCAAACCACCCTTAGAATAATAGAAAGTAATTTTGACAATTTTTGTTAAACCTTCAAACTTTTGGAAAACACCTTTGTTTTGGAAATGTAAATGCAATAAATGTTAAGATTTGCATTGAGAACTTCCAAGTGTTTTTATTAAAGATCACTTGATTTAATCATATAAAAGAATTGGGACTCTTTGGGAATCCAAAGTAATGCAACTTGGGATCTTTGTAATCTATTCCCCTTGACTTGGAGACACCTACTTTGTATGAGAATGTGTTGAAAAATCCTTTTAACTCATGCTATGCCCTAGGCTTATTCCCAATTCGATTTTATTTGTTTTGTTCAATTCTTGGTTGCAATTGGAAGGTTAAAATCAAAAGATACACACTAATGTGATTCTTTGTCTTAAATGACTTCACTCATTCAACCATAAGTCATCACTTAGTAAAATCTATTGTCATGAATTTAAATGATGGTTATGCAAAAAACATTATAAACCTTACACGTTTTCAAAATGTAATCTTTACAATATTGGTTTTAGAATATTAGTTTAAAATAATTTATGACTTCAAAAATGCATGAATTATAAACAATAGCATACTTTAATATATGTACAATAAAAAATTGTAACAATAGGCTACAAAACACCAAAACTTTTCAAAGTATTATTTTTTTGTTGTGGCAACAATTCACCATTTTGTTAAAAAGAAATCCCAAACAACATGGTCAATGGAATTTTTTTGAAAATTTCCAAACAATTGTCACATTTTGAAGAGGAAAGTTTTGACATTGCTAAGATTCTGGGAAGATTTAGGCAAATTTATAGTTTTTTTCTTTTGAAATTGGCATATTAAATAATAGGTTATAGTGGTTCGTCAACATATAATATGATCCCTAGATTTTGTTAACTTTTTCTATTTGTCTTGTTGCCATAAATCCTTTTGTGGCTAATCACCACTTTTGGTGCAACATGAGAAAATTGAAAGAAAAACATGGCTCCACATCAATACCCCCAAATATTTTGTTCTTTATTATATAATTAATAATATAGTTAATTAATTAAGTGTAACCCTTGTGCTTGTATGATTTTTCCATTTGGATCAATTATGGTGACCTTTATCCATCTAGGAACCTTTTGAAACCATCTATCGATTTTGCATTTAGTTTTTGAAACTTCATTATTGGAAGTACTATACTTGACAAAGCTAGAAGCTCATTAAGATGCATGGCCTCAACGATTGCATTAACATGAGCAAATGTGTTTGAATAACCAACATCCAATGGAAGATGTTGTTTTGAAAAAATCTTCTGAAACTTGAAATTTGAAGCCAAACTACAAAGGAGTCTTGTCGCTCCAACACATTAAACAAGCAAAAAAAATGATCCCCTAGCCCCAAGCAACCAACTTGAAAGTGCAAACACAACAACAAGAGCTCTTACAAGTGTAACCATGATTTAATTTTTATGTTTAAAAAAAAAAAAAACTCAAGTCAATATTGAAAGTTTTTTTATGTGTTTATGCAACAACATTTCTAATATATAATGGGGGACATTTGGATAAGTTTGAAATGAATCTAATGAATATTAAATATATTCAAAAACACTTTTGATACACTATAATGAATGTATTTGTTGTATATTATTGTTTAAAAATAATTTGAAGTTATTTTAAAATGACATATTCATGAAAATAGTTCAAATACACCTTTTACATATAGTATAATGTGACATTCTTGGGGGTTATAACAATTAAAACAATTTTATCCTGGCTAACAAATTATGGATTCACTTTGAATCTTATTTTACCAAGTTAACTTGATTGGCTAATCCACACCTTTCAAAAGACTCACCCCAAGTGGGCGCATGTGACTCATGTTAAATATGTGTTTGCACCTTTAAACCCCAATGGAAACAAAACCTCGCATCAAGATCTAAAAAATAAAGCTAACAATAAGATCAATCTTCAAAAATTTCTCTCTCTTATTATACATCAAACGTTAGGATGTTGTTTACATCACCAAAACAATACAATACCCAACAAAGGAAGATCACAATAAACCTCTTTATAAACATGATTCAATTAAACCTTAATACACATTGCACTTTGAAAACAATGTTAAAAAAAAAACATGGCAAAAATGATTTAAATAATAATACTTCACAAAGTGGCAAGGGTTTGTAATGAGAACACTTGTAATAAGCAAAGTGGTTGCATGTAATTCATCAATCTCCAATCGTTTAGCCATCAAATGCACCAATTTTCCCAATAGTTTTTTGAATTACCTTTCATCCTCCTTGAATAAAAATCATCAATACTGTATAACAAGACATGAGGAATCCAATTATTTCTATCCAATAATATATAAAAATGATATTGACACTTGTTTTGATAATGATTTAATTTCACTATTGAAATGAACAAGTGAGAGTTTTCCAAATGTTTGTTATTAAAGAAAACAACTACATAGAAAACTAAATTGATGTCAACACAATAAGGAAAATCATTTTTTATATATACACAACTTTTAATTATTTAAGTTTTGTTTTGTTTTTTTTTTTTTTTGGCACTTGCTTGGTTGCTTAATCTTCTAATATTATGTGAAGTCCATTTATTCATGAACCTTAGACATAATTTGATGTGAGGATAAATTTTATAGGGAAATTCAATTATGTTGTTGAAAATATCACATTTATTTTTAGTTTAGTTTAGTTTAGTTTAGTTTTTCTTTTCTTTTTTTTTCATTTTTTGAAAAAGATCAATTTATTTCAAGTTGGACATGATTCTTTTCTTTGGTTTTTAAAAATTATAAATAAGGTTAAAGAGAAACACCTTACAAGTTCGATTAATAAGTTGGAACATTTGAAATTGAACATTATTTTAAAAATATTTTGGTTAAATTGACAATGGTGAGAAAATTGTGAAATCATTGAAATGAAAAGGATTCAAGTTTAAATATAGTAGTTTGTTAAATCAAGGATGAAACTTTTAATGACAAATATTTCAATTTATGACTTTTACACATATTCTTTTCCAATAAGTCATGTTGTATGACTAAACAATTCTAGTTGAAAGGTTTTCAAGATCAATTTCATTCAACATCCAAAACAACTTTGATGTTATTATTTATTTATATATATCCAAATAGGAAATTGTTTCCAAATATATGTCTCAAAAATTTAATGTCCAAAAGTTGGCCCCCTTATATTGATCATGGACATCCAAAAATGGCAACAACAAAAAACTTAAGTAACATTTGAAGACCCCATTTCCCTAGGGGACAATTTAGGGTTTACCAAAAGCCTACTTAGAATGCTACCTGAGGTAAGTGGGTAGGTAGGTAGGTAGGTACCCAATAGGTAGGAAGGTAGGTAAGCCTAATTCAATTAACACCTTACTAGGAAGGCCCTTAATCTATGTGATCATAATCTAAGTCGATTGTAGTGTGGTTAGAAAAATGACTATGGTAATCACTACTCAAGATTTCATCCTTAGTTTTGAGGACTGGTCCTCACTTTGATGGACTTCAAAAATAGCTCAAAAGAGGAGATTGAATGATATAGGTAGTTGAGATCAAAGTGAGGCTCAAACTATGGATTACTTTACAAATAACTCATATTCCTTTCTATTTTAGAATCATAGCTCTTGCACAAGAACTTGTCACACATCCCTGAAATAATATGTGAAGACTTTATTTCTTAGATTCATTCAAAAATATAGAGGGATTTCAGGGACACTATTATGCATGTTGGAGTGGGACTCACGGCAGCATCGTCCAGTTGTGAATGAGCTTAACAGGTACATGGCATTAGCAATCTATCACAACCTCTAAGTCAGAATTCTCTCCCAGTAACCAACAAACATGGGTGCGCATCTGAAACAACATTGAATTTGACAAGAATCTCTGTTTACCATAATGTAAAAGTCCTGCATATGATGCGGTTCACCTGTTCCAGACCTGCACCTTATTCAGACCAGCAATGGAAGGTGAATTGCCCCTATCCCAGACAACCCAATATATCCCACAGATTTTAATTTCAAACCAAAAGCTTTGTACACAATCCAAAGAATCCAAATTTTATTAAAAATAACATTTTATTACTGTGCAAGCAACTTTAAACCTGGTTATTTGAACGGCAATCTAGGATTTTGTCGACCAAAAGCTCACAATGCTAAACCCATTCTCAGAGAAAAGTCATTTGGTTGGATGGCTATCTTGAAAATGTTCATATCACATGTAACCCTGGCTTTCTCTTGCTCCTGCAATTCCTTCACAAAAACTGTGTTTCCCATAACCACGCTGGACAGAAGAAACACAAGCAATGGATCGCCACAGAGGTCCATAATTGATTCTGAACAGTATGCAAAGAGGGAAATAAACTTGCCCTGTTCTTTGGTCAAGGATCTTGATGTATGTGCAGCACTGCAACTGCAGAAGATGACCACCGCAACTGTTAGAATAGACTAGAAATGAATAAAAACTGACTGCCACCATCCAACCCCATCCACCCCACAAACAATGCTGCTCAAAATTGCTATAAATTCCCAGATTTGGTTCACAAAACTTGTCCCCAGACTGTCAATAGCAATGGTTTATCCCTATAGCATCTATTGCAGCAAATCAGTATAATGTGCATGCAAAAAGCAAGGATTGGACCTTGCTTGCAAATTGTGGCCCATTCGACTTGAGAACTAGGCTGCATTTGAAGGTGTGGATCTATTGACAGAAGGTGTTGCTAGCCAAAAAGGCTCCAATCGCATATCTTGAATGTGGAGAGAACAAGTTTGAGGACATCAGGTGCAGCCATGCAGCCTGCCAGGGCTGCAGGCACTGTTGTTCCAGCACCCACTGCTGCAGCACTTTGACTCCACTCACTGGCCCCACCACATGAACCAAACAATCAGCTTCACAATTACCAGGGCCCTATGACTGCAAACCCATGTTTGATTTGATTAGAATCCTAATTTTTGGAGAAGAAGGCAAATTCAATTGATTTCTCCATGTATTAAGACAACTGGGAAAACTAAAATACTACCCTAATTTTCCATCTTGTTAAATGTTTTAGAAGTTCTTTCAGTATTCCCTCCAGAAAAAAGTTACAAAGTTTTTCTGTGTTCCTGGACGTCTACTATGTATCATGTGGCTAATGTACATCCTCTTGCACTCTTGAAACTTTACTGGATAGCATGTGAGCTCATGCTTCTCATTAGGGACCAGTAGTGACCAAAAACCTGTTTATAAGCGAAGTATTTGGTAATACAAGACCTAGTTGTCAGACAACATTTTTTTATTGGACACAAATGCAAAATTAGATCCTTGGGTGCAGAACAAACAGGAGAGTTTGGCTCACTTGATGATCAAAGGCTCATAAACTGTAATGACAACATCTGTCTTTACACCATGTAACCGAATATTTGCCAAATGAACCTGGAACAATGGAAATGCAAGGGACAACAAAATTAGCTTCTATTGATATCAGGAAAACGGGCATAACTAGAGTAAACAAACTCCAGTTTCCATGTTTATCTGTTGAAGGAAACACACTACAGAAGGGAAATGAATCTAGAGTCTTGGTAACATGCTTATCTCTTTGTCAAAGAGAACAAAATTTCTATCAAAAGTGCATCAGTCAATAGAAATTATACCCGCACAAGATTGCGAGCATCATCACCCTGTCTGGATTTAGCAATTGCCTGAGGATGCACCAGTCCAACTATCAGCCTTCCATCTTGACTTTGACACTGATGCTAAGACAAAATGAATTTTTGGTGGTCTACTGATTGGCAAGAAGCTAAGCATAACTGAGGATCATTGAAATCAGCAATATGATCCTTATAATTCTCTTCTAAATTGGCCTAGAATGTAGACACAACAAACCACACAAATAATTTTTTTGCTGCTGTTTCCAAAGAAGTCTTGAGTGTTGCACAGAGATAAACAGGGACAAGGGAGGAAACATGATTCTTGGAGAAAAAGGTGCAAAAAAGGGTAGAGATGGGAAAAACTCACAAGGGTCCCAACTGTGACATTGACAGGAATAGATGCTTCCAAATTTGGGACATCAACAGCAGTGGTTATTGTATTCTCTGATTCCACAACCTGCTTCACCTTTTACTTTCAAATTGGTCTTCATAAAAAACAAAAATATAGACAAAACCAAAGCTACTTTGCACACTTGAAAATCTTCTAAAACTTTTGGGAAACCTGGTGCCAGATTGTACACACCCTAGATATCAAAAGTACCTTGTCCACATCTGAGAGAGAGAGAGAGAGAGAGAGAGAGAGATAAGGATGTGGATTTAGGAAAACCATTACCATACCAGGCTTTGCTCTGAATCTTGCTCAATGGCAAGGTCTTGCAAGAACCACCTTGAGCT
>Ga0116231_10005376_pt1 | contig 25277 bp, 25 predicted proteins | sample S1TSphgellanicum_2_FD_89695 | JGI IMG/M metagenome (GOLD analysis project Ga0116231, IMG submission 89695) | Host-associated microbial communities from peat moss isolated from Minnesota, USA - S1T2_Fd - Sphagnum magellanicum MG | ecosystem: Host-associated > Plants > Peat moss > Unclassified... | reverse complement strand
AGTTTATTTATAGGGGAGTTTGAACTTTGGGCAAAGCATATGGGTTAAACACCCAGGTGCTATTGGCTAACTTGCAACATTTCTGCAACATCAACAACATCATCATCTTAAATTATTATTATTCATTCCTGGTTTATTTCCTTCGCATTCTTGGTGGGCAGAAAGCTGCAGTGTCAGACTCAGCAGAGGGATGGTGTGCAGCCGGCAACCTCGGAGCTTCCAGGGTGTCCATCCGCATGGACGACCGGACCGATGGACAGAGGATGAATGACGGGACGGATGACGGGACGCACGGATTCACGGGCGGCTTCATCGTTCCTTTACTATAAGTAATATGGAGGAAAATTTTGTAATTCCCCTCTGAAATGCACAGGGACATTAATGATCCTTCATCAAAGGAACTCTGTCCAGTGCATTTTCAGGCTTGTCTTGTTGCCTTCTTTTTGCACCCTGTGTGATTTACCGAAAAATCGTGTACTGTGCACAACCTTGCTTGTTTTGCATGTTTTGAAAGATTTTAAAGTTTTGTTGAAATTATGCCAAAAATCATGTACTGTGCACCACCTTGCTTGTTTTGCATGTTTTGAAAGATTTTAAAGTTTTGTTGAAATTATGCCAAAAATCGTGTACTGTGCACAACCTTGCTTGTTTTGCATGTTTTGAAAGATTTTAAAGTTTTGTTGAAATTATGCCAAAAATCGTGTAATGTGCACCACCTTGCTTGTTTTGCATGTTTTGATAAAATTTTTAAGTTTTGATAAAAATTTTAATTTTTCTTTTTGGTTTTACATATTTTGTTATTTTGGACACTGATTTCAAACTTAGCACCTCTCACTCAAGAGAGGTGGAATACCTACCATTAGCATAGTTTGTTGCATTAAATGACAACAATGTTTCTTTGGAATGTGTTTAGTGTTTTTGGTACACATGTATGAACCAGTGTTGGGTCGATATTTGAATTTTTCAAATATCCACCTTGGATACCAAAAATGACATTTGATGAATATCATTAGGAATAATATTCGATTTATCATCCAAGGTGCTAGATATCACCCATCATAATATGTAGCACTTTGATATTCGAAAACTATTTCCAATACAAAGACACTGATATCGGACTTAGATATCTGATCCAATGTTGAATATCAAGGTTAGAACTTTGTAAGTATGTTCAAATTTGTTTATATATTTTTATTTTTATTTTTATTTTATTTTTTATTTTTATTTTTTGCTTTCTAATGTGGCTAGGGTAGCAAAAATGCTTAGACAATTTTAGACTATTATGGAACACATTTTCAGAGGTCTCTTCAAAGTTGTATTCAGTAATACTTATTATTGTGGCTGTATTTTTTTAATAAAATAAATTATGATTTCTTTTTGGAAATGATTTTTAGAAAAAGAATATTGTGACAAAATATTCTCTTTTTAAAAAAGGATGCTAGCTTTTGAAGATTTTTCACCCTTAAAAAAATTGGCACCCAACATAATTGGCAAACAAATTTTTCAATTTTTGATATTCAGATGTGTTAATATCCAACTAAGATATATATATATATATATCCTTATCTGGTGGATATCCCAAAAAAATGATATCCGCCCGACATTGGTATGGGTATATGGGGGGGGCTTCATACATGAGGTACATTGTGTGACTTAAGGTGCTCACCATTTACATTGGCAAATTTCTAGGAGGGCTTTCTATGGTATAGAATGGGCCCAATAATACCATGCAAAGCATCAATCAAGCCCAGTAGGGTGGCACACCCTTCCATCATGTGATAATTGGTTCTACCAAGGCCTGTTGCAAAGCATCCTTTTCTAATTGGCAATCTTTTGCCAAAAAGTGCAATCAAAATTGAAATTTTCAAACTGAAATGATTTTGAAAATTTTCAATGGCAAGAAGTGAGGAGAAAAAAATCATCGGATTTGTAGATTTGGTTTTCAGGGCACAACCCTAAAATTTTTATAAAAATTAAAAAATTAAAAAAAAAAAACCCCGTAATCAAAGATTGTATTTCATGTCTCATTTATAGTGAGATTTAACTAAATCCTCCTAATGATGATTGTCATTCTTTTTTTCTTTTTCTTTTTTTTTTTGCTACAAATAAAACTTCCTAAGGAAAACACCGATGCAAATTGTAACTGGTATTCCCCATCATTCATTCACATAAGTATAAGTGTTCCTTATTCCTTACATTGCATCACCAGTGAAACTGGCAGAATCCAAAATAGAACCAGCAGATGGCAAGGCCGACCACTTGTTGTGACCTTACCCCACCTACTACGCAAAAGAAAAGAAAAAGGAAAACCTAACCTTACGAGGAACTGAATTATACAACAAACAAGTTATTAGTGTTGGAGAAAGCTCTACCCCACCACTTACTTAGGTGGACATTTTTTGTGGGCAACTGAAAAAGCAGAGGAAGTGTGTGTGTGTGGTGGAGAGTGGCATTATTGTAGTATGTAAGTCGTTCTATCCAATTTTCAATTCAGTTCTTGCAGTTTTCCCTTCAAATTGTGGACCCAATGTAAGTTGTTCTATTGATTTTCAATTTGGTTCTTGCATTTTTTCTTCAAATTGTGGACCCAATGTAAGTTGTTCTATTGATTTTCAATTCGGTTCTTGCAGTTTTTCTTCAAATTGTGGACCCAATGTAAGTTGTTCTATTGATTTTCAATTCGGTTCTTGCAGTTTTTCTTCAAGTTGTGGACCTGATGCATTTGGCATTGAGGGATGATGCATTTGGCATTGAGGTCTGGGTGGCTGGCTGGCTGGCTGGCAGTTGGGTGAAAGAATCCCTTCCTATTTTGGACTCATTTGGTGTTCAATAATTTGTTTCCCCAGACAAATATTATAGTTGAATACAACATACATGATGGTGATCATGCTTATGGGCAACTCTTCCTCCGCAAAAGAAGTCTTTTTTGACTTCAATCTAGAAGAGGTGTCGCTTTGGCTTGATGCTACTGTTGGCTTTTTGAGCACAAGCTTATTATTATATAACCAAGTTGCTAGCACTCATGGCCACCTTGCAAGCTGTTGTCGCACGGCTTCCAATTCACAACTATCCCGTGTTCAATGCCCTATTATTATACCAAGGATGTTAGATGAGCTCCTTGTGGTTGAAAAAATAAACTATTCCCTTGAACATGCATCCAATATATGGGATTAAAGCGGGGTGCTATTGGTAATACCCTTGGGGAACACATGAGGAACCTAGGGAACCCATTGGGAACCTGATGGAACCCATTGGGAACTTGATGGGAACATTTTGGGAACAAAGGAAAATAGGAAAAAATTCCTCTCCCCCCTCCCCCCCCCACAAGCCAAAACTTAAAAAGAAAAATAAAATCAAGGCACTTTGAGTGCATGCTGAGCCTTCCCATTGGCTGCATGAAATTTCTATTTCCAAAACTGTTTGTCACCATTTTTGGCCTGGGCTAATACCCCCACTATAAACTGGGGGTACTTATTGAATACCGAAATGGCAACCAAAGTGGGAATGGCATGTTGGAGCCCTAAGAAACCATACTTGCAAATGGCATGCATTTCCAACTGGAAATAAATAGACTTCCTTTGAGTTTTGTCCTCCCAACATGATGAAGATGGTCTCATGCTTTTGTAATAAAATGCTCTTTCTTTCATAAGACAAGTCATGAGTAGTTCCAAGTCTTTTTTTGACCTTATGTAGTGCAAGTGGGTATAATCAAGAAAATATTAAAGGAAATTAATTAATAGGAAAAATATATATTAAAGAAAAAATTTGTTTATGAATCTCAATTTGTTTTCCAAAATCCAATTATTTGATAGCCATAGTGGGGGAGGAAAAAATGTTCACAAAGACCCTACCCAATTGGTTATGAAAAAATAAAATTGTTAGTTCACACATCACACCCCAAGGAACGTAATTCCATGTCCTTTGGGTTATTCCATTTATGATGTTGCATAAATGGTTCAATAGAAAGACCTCCCAATGACAAAAACCTCATTGTCATTGTCATCATCATGACAATGTTTATGAATGATGAGAACCTTTAAAAGGTCATAAAAAAAAAGACATGTCTTTTTAGCTTTTGCTACTATAGTTGTTCTTTCAACTTTTCTTATTATCATTGTTTGCACTCTTTGAAATGTTTGTGGCACAATATTGTGAAGTGCACACAACCTTGTTTGACATAACAAGTGCAACATTAGTGATGTCACAAAGGAACAACTCGAAGACCAAAAATTGTAGCTATGCACAACCTTGTGCAACAACACCTACACAACTTTTCATCCCCTAACACATTTTGTGCCTACATCCAAAATACTTCTACCCATGAAACTTGTGAGACAATGTAGTATCAATCCAAGCAAAAGAAAGGTTAGACATTGTCCACTTGCTTGGTACCCACTTTCCATGAAATGCATAGACGTCAAAGGTTATCAAGTCAAGGCAACCTAATGGAGGAACCCAATGAGCAATGGAACCATGGAGTTTGATTATCTCTAGGATGTATGTCAACTACCAATTTTCATAACCAACTAAAGCTCTTATCATCAAGATGTCATGCTTGGGGAAAAAGTCGCATATGGTTGGAACACTAATGAAACATTAACAACTTTAATTCTTCCAATCTCACCTATTTTTATAGAAACCAATGACTTGTAGTTTCCAATCAAGAATGCCAAATCTTCAACTGATGCACTATCCAAACCCACCAGTGCAAAGTTTGAATGATTCTAGCACAAGTTGTTATGAACCAAAACAGGCAACCATTCCCCACTTGCATCAATTATAACATTGTCCTTTAAGTTCAACACCTTCAACAACATGTAAACACAAAGAAATAAAATAAGCCATTTCCTTGTTATAATGCATCAATAACAAATGCACACAATCTAGACATCATGTCAAATCCTTTTTCATGGCAATCCCACTAGAAAAAAAATGTCAATTTGCAACTATAAAATAGTTACAACCAACATTTACAACTAAAATTGCTTTAGTTGGATAAGTGAAGTCGCACCCAACATTTAATCACAAATCATAACTTAGCATGACATCACCAAATTGACCATTGATGATGTATATAAACAACGTATACATGTTCATTTGGATAACATTTGTGATTAAGTCTTGTTTTTACAACTATTTTTACAATTATCAAATATTCACACATTATTTGTCACATGTTTTAAATTAAAGTAATTTTTAAGAATGATTTTAAATGTTCAAAAAATCCATGACATCAAATTCCAATGACTTGTGATGGTGCCACTTGGCGAAACCAAAATTCATCATGTAACAATATGAAGAATTTTGGGTGAATTTTTTTTTTTATTATTCAAAAATTGATCTTGACCATTCATTATGAACATTCATTTTAGATGGTCCTAGATTGTGACACGTGATGTAATCAAAATTTGCCAAGTGGCATATTAATTATATTTTGGAAAAAAATAAAACGAATATTTATTTGAATAAATAGGTAGGTATGTACATAGGCCTATGTAAGTAGGTAAAATAAGGTAGGTAGAACATATGTACCTACCTAGGCCACATACCTAGGTAGGTAAGTAGGAAGTAGGTGGGCTAAAAATTAGACATGTAATTATTTTTTTTTTTTTTTCCTTTTTTTTGAGGTTAAACTTCTTTAAACTCATCTTCAATGGCACATGCAAGTTTTTAATGCGTAAACATAAAAGAAAACACCTTTCTTATGTAATTTGCAAGATGAGATTAAAAAACAAAACATATGCGTTAACTTTTCTAATTACGCTTAAGCTGTAAATTGAGTTGCAAATAAAAATATTCTCCCATATGTTTTGTGTTTTTTTTTTTGGGTAAACTATGTAACTAAAAGGTAAATAAGAAAATATTTAATTAACTAGTTAATTACCTACCTACCTACCCACTTACAACCCTACCTATAATTACCTACCATTCTTTAATTATTTAATTCTAAAATAAACATCCAATTTTACTTCATATTTTCTATTAATTAATCAATCAATTTATAATCATAATTCATCAACAATATGTAATTTTTATGCAATTAATTATATTTTATTATTTTAATTCTAAATTTAATTATTTATTTAATAATAATAATAGTATATATTTTATACTTAACCTTTTAAATATAGCTTATCAATTAGATAATTTTTTTAAAAATAATGGATTCACTATTTAATATAATTAATTATTATATTAAAAATAAATACTACATATTCAATATTAACTATTAAATTATACTTATTAACTTATTTAGTTGATAAATATCATAAAAAATGATGATCCATTTTAATTAATCGCTAATATTAAGTAAATAATCTAGCTCAAAAAATTTTAATTAATTAATATTTAACAGCTCACAAAATATTATTTTATTTAATATTTATTAACCATAACTCTTGATTAGAAAATATGAATTATCATTATAATTAATTGAATTAGTGATCAACTTTTAATAAATTCTAAACTGATTAATAAGAATAATTTATACTAAGCTTATAAATTAAATAGGAAATCTATTTAATTATTCATTAGTAATAACTAGATAATTTAAGTTGTGAAAACTGAATTAATATTTTTATAAACTACATATCTATTAATTAATTAATAGATATCTGTTATTTACCATAACCCTTCATCAATAAATATTAATGATTAGATAATGAAATGAAAATTAATCAATTAATAATCAACTTATTCAATAGTTATTTATAGTTTGTAGTTTGATCAATAGCTTGAAATGAAAATTTTATCAAATAAATCAGTAAATATTGAATATCGAATATTAAAATATTTAGTTGGTTCAAGAATCAGATTGAAATATTAATTTAATTTTTAAAATTATTTATTGATCAATCGATATTAAATTAGTAAATATGATTTATTTTTTATTAACTTATGAAACAAATAAATTTTTATTAACTATGAATTTTATTGAATTATTTATTATTTCATGGTTTTCATTCTAATCAATTAATTATTAGTATTAATTGATCAATAGTTATTAATTTATTAATCAATAATAAATTATTTATATAAATTATTAAGTCATCAAAAGAATAATTCAGTTTTATTTATTTATTTAATTATTCCATAGTTTCCATCTATTAATCAATTTATATATATTATTATATTATGAATAATGAATATTGTTTTGACATTAAGATTATGTCATTTTCATATGACTTCGCCACTATAGTTTAATTGTACATTACAATGAAGATTGCATATTTGTAAACAAATCAAAATACAAAATCAAGATGAAATTTCTTATTTTAATATGTTCGTAGTAAGAAGTAATATGTGTATAATATGCATTGAATATAGATTATATATTTTTAAATATGCTAATTAGGTTTTAAGATATGTTTCATGTACCTTGACTACAAGTTAATTTACATGACTATTTTTAATCTAGTCCAAAATAGTTTAGTGTATATAAAATGTATAGGCACAACACAAAAAGTAACCAAGTTACAACTAAATTTGTAACTAAATGAACATAATGGTCTATTATTGGATGAAAAATGTATAACTTAATAGTCACATCATAGTTGCAAAAATAGTAAGAAAATTAAAAAGATGGTTATTAATTGTAAAAATTATAAATCATAGTTGCAAATGACGAATAATCACATGTAATTGCAAATTGAATGGTTACATAATACAAGATTTTTTGTAGTGTCCAATGGCAATGATCCAACAAATCTTTACATTGCAATAATCTAAAATGCTTTTGTCCTAATGACTAAATTAACAATCATTTAAAAATCCAACCATGTGATGAGAAAATTCTTAGATTTTTTTGTCTACTTCCCATAATAAATATTTAATAACATTCAAGATTCAAACGTGAAAAGAAATGACAGACCCATTTGTGATCATGTTACTACTTCTATTGCCTTTCAAAAACATGTTTCAAATATCAACAACAAATATTTTATAAATGAAGTAGCTAAATAGAAATTTTACATAAGCCATCAAGGAAAATGCCACGATCACCTAAGGATTGGCACATTGTGTGAAAGTTAGTGAAAATGCCATAGCAACCATGAAAAGGTCCCAAAAAAAGGTAGTAACAACAATAGACCAAAGAAACCTCAAATAAAGGTTACAAAATGACATTTATGTTTATATAGGTTATCATTCGTATATAGATAGGTACAAAGAAATGTACAAACATTTAAAAATATCTCTTTATGTGTATTCAAAAATCATATGTCATTCATTTATTCCCAAATTTCCTTTCCATTTTTTGTCTCCTAGAATTTTTTTATTTTTGCCAACTTAACTGTAATGATCTGAAGGGAAAATCCATGTTTGCTAGTAAAAAATGCCCCTTTTTAACCAAAAAGTTTTCAATTGCATGTCATTTACCCAATCTTTGCTTGTACCATTGATGCATGATCTTATTTTCTACTTCTAGAGTTTGTAAAAGCTAGATGAAGAATGTTTAACATTTTTTCCTATTTTACTGAATTATTGTCTTTATTTTTTTTAATGTGTTGGAAGGTAAGGCATGCTCTATCAAGTATTATGTTTCACCACTGAGAAATAATTCAAGAGAGGAATTGGTTGGTTTGTAAGAATCAAATTGTGAACCTTTCCCAAGTTGGTTGTAGGGGCATTTGGCAAATAGTCCTAAGCTATTGTGGGCCCATTAATTTGACATCAATGGGAATTTTATAGTTGATTGTCCTATAAGTGAAAGGATTTTAGCACTAGGTGTTTTTAAAAAAAAGTATGACTCATTGTCAATTTAGTGAGACTCTAGGTGATGGTCATTGTGGGTGGAGGGCTTCATGCATGGTAGTTTAAAATGTTTAATTCTACTTTGAAACATGAACATAAGATGTTATTTGCTTATGGGTGTGAATATTCCTCAAAAAGTTTATGGTGGCTTTAATAGTGTTTAAGTTATTAAGGTTAATGATGAAATGGAGCCAACTTATGTGTAAAATGAAACAAGCTAAAACTAGGGGACAACATACATGCAAATGTTATATTTGATGATGTGAATGGGGTATAGATTCAAGTGGTCATTGATTTTGCCGATTACATAGGTTTGTGCATTTTAGGTTCTTTTTGTATTCACTTCTAACATTAATTGTATAGTTCCACATTGACATCTAAAGCAATAAAAAAATTCAAGTTTTCTAATGTGACCTTTGCAACTAGTGTTGAACATGAATGGCCAATTTGCCAATTTTTAATAGAATGACATGTTATAATGTAGGAATCATAGTTTGAAAGTAGTATGTCCCATGGCGACAAGGAGGTATTTACATTGTTATTCATGTTAATCTACAATCAATATGGAAAAATAAGGTTTCTAAGCAACTTGCTAAAGCAAAAATCTTGAACTACGATATTATGGGATGTAGTCATTGACAATACAATATGTTATGGGTTCAAACCACATTGTAGTAAACCACATAAACAATTCACTTTTGCAATAACTTTCTTTTGCAATAGTAGTTATCTTCTACAACAACAAAGGGTAATAGCAACTCATTTCTACACTAACAAAGGGCAACAACAACTCCATTTTGTAGCAACAAAAAGTAACAACAATAGTTCACAACTAGTTTTTCTATGATCCATTAGCAACTTCTTAAACATGAAATAAACTATTGAATGAAGAAGCAATTATACTTGTCTAACCATGATGAAGTTAATGGTAAGTTCATGCAAGGACCCAATGTTAGAGGCATGATAAATATTTTTTAACCCCAAGGTCGAGTTCAATCCTCAAAGATCATTAATGATTTTTTATACATAACTTATATATTTTTTCTTCCTAGCTTGCACATGCATCTTATGTATTGTTCCTAATGGGCTTACACTTGTGGATGGTGGTCTAGATGTAGATTGAAGAGAGTTCTCTACAACTTCTGACATTGGAAAGGTTGGATCAACATCAACATTCACCTCTACTATTTCTTCTGCAACTATTGTTTCTTTGAAAAGTGGCATTGCAATGTTGGCTTCCATAGTTGTTAGTTAAAATGCCGTAAGAAAACTTTGGTGATGCCTATTTTGTTCCATCCCTTAATGATTATTGATTTTATGATTTTCACCTTTATTTCATACTTCATGTAACCAACCACATATTTTAGGTTTCAAATTGCCCATTTAAAAATCTACCAATGGCTCCTAACCATCATCAATCTAGTCTCTAATTGTTTGAGAAGTCCATGGGTTGAAATGAACTTTGAATTCATGTTTGAATGGCTTCTACAAAATCACATGTATGGGTTGTAGTTCACTTATGTAGTTAGCAGGAACAAAAATCAAAAATATGTTTGCATGTTCTTTTTTATCCAATCCAAAAACCTTTTACTGATGTGGACACTCTAGCAATTTATTATCCATACCATCTTATGTTCCTTATCTAACCTTGAAATTTGAATCTATGATTGCAGGTAAAGAAAAAAAATGTTGGTGACAAACTTTTTGGTTGTTTCCAATGATGACCAATGGTTTTCACTAAAGGTGAGGTCCCAACCATCTTTGATGCAATTTATCTTTCCTTGGTTATTTGGTGCAAATGATTGAAATGTATTGCCAATAAACATAAAATATGGTGGAAGTAAATCCCCTATAACACTAGAAGATACCGCCATGATGATTTGCTTCTTATCCTCTAGACCTAACATTTGCACATGTTTGGTACCCTTATTTCACCACCATTAGGGACAAAATGGACTCCAATTTGATCACTGTTCACAACAAATGTTGATGGAGTAGAATATGCTTTCACCAAATAAACAACCTTGTAAGCCATGGTGTAACCTTGAACAAACCAATATGGTGGAAGTTTGTTTGTAACAACGATTGCCACGCAATAAGTCTAACATATGTATTGTTCCATGAATTATCTAGACCATTATCTTATGACAATAAACCCTCCACATCTAGGTCTTATGATTCAAAAGCAATGGACTATATCATACCTTTGAGGATGGGTTGCACAAATTTCTATTGATAATGGTTAATTGACTTGTTTCATTTTTTGCAAAATGTGCACCATCTCATCTTTTAACTTGGGATGCTCTTCAAGTTTAGGCATGTTTTGTTTGGGATTCTTCACTATTGTCCTATGGTCTATAGCTTGAATGTAATTTTCTTTCAACACCCCATCCTTTATAAACCACTCTCACATTGTTGGAACCTAGTCAATTTTGCATAAGGATTAGGGACACCTAGTGATTTGTAAGAGGTTTGCAAGAAAATAAAAGTGGATTTGTTGTTTCCATATCTTTTCACTGCTACTAAAATTTGTGGCCACAAATGTGGGTAAAACCAATTTTGATATTCCCTTTTTTCTTGTTTTTTCTTGTCATGTTTTGATGGTCTCTTGCTCTCAATGGCTTCTTTTTTCTTAGTTTCTTGTTCATTCAAAAGACTCACATTTTGTTGTTTTATAGGTCTACCAACTGGGTGTTTTTCTCTCTGCACAATGGATGATGCTGAAGGTTATTTTTTCTCATTTTTACAAGCTTTCTTTTTCAAATTGCATCCTCTTTTCCTTTGAAATTCTTTGAAATGAAATAGTAATAAATCTTTCCTTTCATTGTCAGTCATTTTGCACAAAAATTTGAAGCACAAATTTCAAACAAAGATATGTAAGCTAAAAGAAGAAAGGAAAAGTTAACAAGTGTAATATGAGACTATGATACTAAGATGTGCCAAGGATTGGAACACTACAAATAAAGGCTAAAGTTCAAGAACAAGAATTAAATTATGAGATCAAATATGAATACAACTTGATGACACGTGCATGTAAGTTGTTAAGAGCATAACTAACATTATCATTGCTACAACCATACCCAATGTATTAAATTTGTTGAATTTATATTTTTTCACATTTACTGCAGCCAAAAAATTTCTAAATTCTATTTTATCCAAAGAAATTTTTAAATGAAAAAAGTTTTTAAAAAATCAAGGAGAAATAGCTGAAATGGTAAAGGTACTAGGGTGGGAGTGAATGGGAATGTGTAAATGGTTGTGCGTAGCAACATAGAGCCCTAGTTTGAAGAAATTTCAACACCAACAAATTGTTTACTGGTCCCAATATATTTTTCAACATCCGGTTATTTGATAGCCACGGTATGTGGGGGGGGGGGAGGGAGGGGGAAGAATCTGTTCACAAAGACCCTACCCGGCCGGTTATTGAAAAAGGAGAAAACCGTCGGACAAACTGTGTTCACACGCACACACCAAAGAGCGCGGTTCCATGTCCTTTTTGGGCGTCTTGGAAGTCACGCTACGGTGTTTCCCGCCAAATTCAGAACAAGACTTTTATGGAGGGAAGGGAACGGAAGGGAACGGAAGGGCAGATGAGCGTTCCTTGGTCCTTGCTGCTGCTGCCTTGCGAAATCACGCTTCTTCCCCCCCCAAATCCTCAACTCAATCTTCAAACTCATGATCGCAATCAACCAATTTGCATTGTTGAGCTTTCTGTTTCAATGGAATTGAAATGCTTACCTCACAAATAGGTTTAAGTTTTTCTTGTAACTTCGAAAGTCAGATCGTTGCTTCAAGCAAAACAAAAGCAGAAGAGAATTATACACTAGTAGTGTGAAGAATCCGCCTCTTTCTTTCTTGTGTTCCTTGTGTTTTTCTTGTGTCCGGTGTTTTCCCCCATTGGCTTGGGAATTCTTGGAAAACAAAACAAAACAAAACCCGAGAGAGAGAGAGAGAGAGAGAGAGAGAAACAAGGGTATGGAATGGGCCAAAGTGAGTGCAGCGTTGGAAGCCATGGCCACCGCTCCCTCCGCTCCCAAACGTCGCTCCTTGCTCTCCTCGTTGCTCAAACAAGCTCGTGCCTCTGGAGACGTCTATGCTGTCATGCGTATTCTACTACCCAAAGTAGGGAGCGATTCTCTCTTATTCTCCTCCTCTTTCTCTCTTTTTTCATTACTGAGGATATCATCATCGTTGCTCCAATTTTTATTGTTGATTGTTCAAATTGTTGTTGTCAAGGTTTGGTAAAGCTCTTATTGCACGAGTTTTGGATTCTGAATGAAACAAAAGTGTGTTTTTGGGAATGGCATTTGTAGAGGGACAGATTGCGGCCGCATTACCAAATGAAGGAAGCAGCACTTGCATCATGTTTGGTGCAAGTACTGGGTTTGGCCACCACCTCCAATGATGGTCGTCAATTACTCATGTGGAAAACTAGTGCTGGTTCAGCATCAGGCGATCTCTCAGTAATTGCTTCCAAGGTTGACATTCTCCCCTCTCTTTCTTTTATTCACATATAAGCCCATTCCTCTTGCCTTCTTTTGTTTGTCAGTAGGTCTAAGCAGCATTCATGCATTTGAAAGGCTGATGGACAGACACCATTGGGCATCCCACTCTTTTTGCAAGAAGGGATGTGGGCAAATAAATAGTTAACCCCAATTCCATCAAGAGAAGAAGCTACATCAGTGATCTTCATTACAACAAAAGCAACAGTAGTCTTGAATGAGTTGAAGTACATCTGGGAAATCTACTTTGCAATAGTAAATTTGTGTCAGCAGACACTTGTGCTCTTTTTCTTCAAGAGGAATTGAATTCTTGGCTTTAAATTTAATGATGGTATAAGCAGGTAGTGAGCATCAGGCAGCAACAACAAACAAAGACAATCAGTCTTACTGACTTCCATTCTCTTCTTGACCGTCTTGCAACCTGCTCTTTGAGGTCTGTTTTCTTGCATCTCTGTTATCTCATTTTCTGAACAAGCCTTCTACAGCCAAATTTTGATTTACAACTTATTTCGAGCTTATTGCAGATCCTAAACCCTAGACCCTAAACACACAACCTTTGGCAGTTCAGGATTATGCCAGTGCTGGGTTTTTGGAATTTTGACAAATAACTAAGGATAGAGAGAGGTAATTGTACATAGCAGTTAAGGCTCCATCCAATGTTGTTTGTGAACAAGAACACAAGACTAATATGGTGCAAGCAACTGGGTTGGAATCTCAGAGAAGAAAAGGTTTTAATCTTGAGAGATTTGACAAAGGGCACTACAGCCCAACAAGTTAAATGGATAGTGCGCCTTATTCTACAAGGTATTCTCCATTCTCATTGCTTGGTTAATGATAAGTTGACTCCATCTAGCAGAGGACGATTGTCGATTTCCTTGCTGGTTGTTGCATGCCTCCTGATTGTTGGTAAGTTAAGTGCGTGGACAGCTATAGATTAGCTGCAATCTTATAATAATGGGATGCAGATTTGAAGATAGGTATCGGGGAAAAGATAGTTCTAGATGCATTCCACCCTGATGCCAATGCCCTGATGGCACATTGTTTCAATCTTGAACTTGTCTGCAAACAACTGGCCACTCCTGGTGCCTGCTTCATCCACAAGGTAATGCTTTTCTCCCATGAACGCACATTGACATGGGTTTCTAGCAGGGGTGGTATGGAGTGAAGGGTTTAGGGTTTATCTTCTGGAGATTACAACCTGAGTGCATTAACCAGAGGAACCTGGTTTCTTCTCCATGGTTTCCATTCACTTCTGTGGGGGTATGCTGCAGCATTATGTGTTGTGTAACTTACAACAGTAACGAAAACTTGTTGCAGGAACTTTCAGTTGGCAAAGCATTAAAGAGCCAACACTCTAAGCGTTTTGCCTCCATTGATTCAGTTTGGGATTCGGTAAGCTCATCCTGCCCTTGTTAATCTGACCACCCAACTAAAGTTCATAGAGGAGATCAACTCCCCTAGTGTTGAAGTTGTGCATACAATGAAAGGGTTTAGGTTTAGGGTTTAGGGTTTACAATGAAAGGGTTTAGGTACTCATCAGAAGTGATGAAAGCATAGGTTGGATCTCTGTAAACCTTTTCTCTGGCTTGGTCTGGAAAATCAGGCAGTCAAATTGTAGTGTGTGTTGGGATTTAAGCAAAGATGAGCTATTATCTACTGGGTTTTGTGAGCATTGCATCTCAAAGCAGTAGGTTTTCAAATGAGCTAGGTGGCCTGTGTTAGGCCATCACAAGAGATTTCTACCATCAAATGAGAATTTGCTGAAGGATTTGGAAGGCAAGTAAAACTCCTTGTAATGGCATCTCTTGGATTGGTCACATAGCTTCCAACGGCACTCCAACTCAAGGTAGACTTGTGAAAGGTCTTTGAATGATGTGCTTAAACTATGGAGGAACCTTTTAATGTAGATGAGGGGCAAATGCATTGTGGCGGAGTGCAAATTTGATGGTGATCGAATGCAAGTGCATAAGGATGGTGACCATCTTTACTTCTGGTCCCGGTATTTGCATCCACATTGCACTTTCTGCTGTGCTGAGCTTGACTGTATATTCCACCCTATGTGAATTACTTAGCCATTACCCAGCTGCAGATCCTTGGTTGGCATATAAATTCCACAGACAGTTGACTTATCAGTTATAGATGCATGAGCATTGTGTTCATGTCAAGTGCTGGAGAACTAATGAAGAGGGAAAATGCCGAGTTTAGATGTTCATGGTTAGAAAGTCAGGGGGTTCTTATTGATGTATGGTCACCTGTGCCCTGCCAGTTTTGATGTTGGGTAAGTAAGAGCTGCATTGTGCTTGGTGCCGCAGCAATGGGAAGGAGCATTCAGAATACAACACTGCCCTTGGTCCTCTTCTTCAGGATCACATTCAGTCAGAGCGGTATCATCTCTGTCTACTTCTAATTTGACAATCAGGAAGTCTATTCAGCTTCTTTGGGGATGCATCTGGTTATCCTAGTGTTTGTGGTTATCTGTCATGAAGTTGGCTGTGATGGAAATGCTCCAACTTTATTTCATCTAGCACAATGACTTGTCAAATAATGTGGTGGTTGCTGGACTGGGGCAAGCATCCTTTTATCATGCTTCACCTGAACTTTGGTTTACCCTTTTGCTGCTCTTGCCAAGAACCAGCAGTGCTCAATACCAAACTGCCATTAGGAGAGCTCATCAATCACTTGCTGTTGATTGAATACAGATGTGTACTGGATGGAGAACTCCTTGTATGGGATTGCCTTGGGAATAGGTTCAAGCAACGCAGCCAAAATTCAAACCATGATGCTGGTATGGATTGCAAGCAGCATCTTCTTCTTTAATGGAGGAATGAATTTGACCCTTTCAGCTCCTCTTCAATGCTTCTCAGCTCTTGAGATGCCTAGTTCATTCCATGGCATTCTATTCTAGCACAATGCACAGATGAACTTTACTGTTTGCCCCTCTGCCACACCTAAACTTTGGAACCAAAGGCAAGAAAGAAGACCCAATCAACTCCACACCTGAAGAACCTGAATCTGAAAAGTTGTTGCAACAATTGGTGATCCTGTCCTGTGCAGCTGTAGTGAATTGTGTGATGGGTGTTAGCACTTGGAATGATATGTTATCGATATTTTCCCTGGCAACAGCTTGCCCAACTTGATTTTTTCTGTGTGTTTGGATGGCAGCACGAGCAGTACGCAAGGGCTGGGATACTGATGAGCTGGTAAGCTTTCTTTGTAGAGACGCCACGTTGTAATGCATCACAAGAATCCTAGTGTTGTAGCACTCAGTTCATGTCTATGCTTCAAATTGTAAAATGCAAATGATGACATTTAGGCTTCTTGAGATTTCTTCTTATAGCATCAGTTTAGCAGATGTGTGACTATTATCCAAATCTGTTTCTTTATTTATGGGTGTGATGAAATCAGCTGGGTGACAAGAATGACATCTTAAGAAATGTATCATCGCTTGTCTGTGCAGGTCTGCTGTATCCTCCATTTCACAGAACATTGTAGGTGTCTTGTACAGTGTTGGAAGTAAGAGACACTGAGCTGATTACCACCTGTAGAGTAAGCTTTTCCTGAATCCTTGACTAAACCACTGCAACTGTGTTCATTTTGAATGGGGATAACTTACTTCCATTAAGGGCCTGGATGGTAAAATACACGCTTGAAAAGTGGCCAATGTGGCTGGTACCATGGTCAGATAGTTTGAGAATTTCAAAGGTTTGAGCTTTCCCAGGAGCTTGAAATGGAGATGCTAATAAGAGCCAGGGGGCGGATACAGAAGGTCAATTATCTCCAGTAAGATGTTGCTTCTTCCCCTTTGTTGGCTTGTGGAGGAGCAGATGAGAGACTGTATTCACATCCTAGCTACATCCAGCTTAGCTAAGATCTATTATCCTTTACAAGGATGATCACAGATGTGGTTTTTGATATCTTGTATGAAGAGGACAAAGGCAGTGTGCTGCATTTATCATTGAAAGACAGGCATATTCTCCTGAAAAGCATTGTGAAACCATGCCATCCTTATATTGTCTGCATCCTCCCTGGTATGCTACTTGACCCAGCCAACATGTTTCCCAGCATCTTTAGTCCTGTTGATTACCTGCAGGTCTTTGCTAGAATTCATAGTGCTTCTGTGGTCTCTATGAGTATGTGGAGTATGTGTGATTGATTGTCCAGGGGTAAGAATGTGGATGCCCTAGACATTCTTTTAGTCATGTAGATACTGTCTTGAATCTGGAATTAGTGTCATGTTGAATGGTGTAGGTGTAGGTTTAGGCGACGGTGTACAATGGTCAATACTACCCACAACCAAAGACGAACTCTTCAGATTTTTTGGTGACACAGTACAGCGAGGGTAAATGCCTCTGTTTTCCTTGGCATCCAGTTTTTATATCTCCCATGCTGGGCAGAATGAGTTCACTATTGCAATGGGTTATCAAATTTCTGCTGATAGGCATTCTAAATTCTTCCTCAGTCTACTTGCAGTCTGTTGTTGTATCAGTTTGTAGAATCTGATTGTCACAATGACCATTGGGGTAGTAGAGATGAGGGCATCATTGTCAAGGATATGGAGTCCCAGTGGAGTCCAGACAATCGAGATGGGCGATGGTGCAAGCTCAAGCCTGACTATTTGAACTTGGGATCAGACCTTGACCTGCTCATCATTGGTGAGATGCTGTTTGACTGTCATCTCTCATCCAATTGGGGTGTTCTGCTTTCCACTGGAATCTGTTTTCAAAGTGCAATTGTCTTTTCCTTTTTCCTGGTTGTGTCTGAGGGAACCTGAGCCTTTGCTCAAATGTCATGGACTATTCAGTAATCTGTTTTCCTGATGAAGTAATTCAGTCAAAATAGAGGGATGCATGGATGAAGAAAATGAGGCAGGTCTAGGAATGGTTGGTGATCAAATGTACACTATCTGTTCTTGGCAGGTGGATATTGTGGTTCAGGTCAGAAGGGAGGTCAGGTGGGACACTCATGATCACATGCTTATCTTGACCACATAGAACATTAGTGATTTAAAGTCTCCACTGAACTTCACAGTACTAGTGACCAAATTGATGCTGCTGGTCAATGTGGTTTTGGGTTTGCACATTTGGCCAACATTAATTAGTGACTGAATTCAAAGACCTCATACTATCCCTGTGTGCAACAAATGTTTTCAGCTGTCTAGCACTGGCATATGACAGCATGAAAGTGATGGAGCACTTTGTCATACTTAGACCTCAGACCAAAAGCAACTGGCTGGTGATTCTGAACTTCAGAATTGTACTCCTAGAAATTGCTTGATTTTGGACTTGTGTCACCTGCATGTTTTGTCAGTTATGACACCAGCACAAGGTTGAAATTTTTTCTATGCTGCTACTGATGAACACAGAGTTCTGCATTTGCAGATAGTGTCATACCTGTTAGCTGTCAAGGACCAACCTGAGCCAGGAGTCCTACCTTCGAGGTAAATATCTATATTTCAGCTGACTTTTGCTTCCTTGGGCATTGCCTTAAAGATTTAATATTTGACCTTCTGTTGGTCTTGCTTACAAGCTCTTTGATCCTCCTCCATCACTCCTATCTCTTGGCTGTTTCTTTTGAGCACATCAAGTTAAACCGCTGCTTGGTCGTCATGCAATTGAGGTTATAAGTTTGATCATGGAGTGATGCATAGAGGGAATGCAAACAAGCTCTTCATGCTGGTTAGAAAGATAGACACCTACTTACAGTTCAGAATCATTTGGATTTTGCAGATTCTTCTCAATATGTCGCTGTGGCGTTGGATTGTCTGATGCTGAACATGTTCTCCTCCAAAAAAAATTATCTCCATATTTTGTGTACAGTTCCTTCTTGAAAGTGAAACTATGTATTGTGCCCTTGAAACATATTCAAGTATCCCAGTGGCCCATGGCACACGGCAGTACCTGTAATTCCTATCTGTGTAGAGTGTGCTGTATGCAACAAGAATGGTATGCAGAGCAGCAGGCAAGCTTTTGGGCATGTAGGTGTCCCATATTGCACCCTTCAGATAAGGGTGGGTTTTAGTGGATAGAGGAAGTACTGTGTTTGGGAAGAGTTCCAGCTAGTATCGATCTTCTCCTGGAAGCTTCACAGTGAAGATAGGTATTCTGATAGTAGATCTTATTGTGCAGGAAGAACAGGAAAGGAGGACACCCACCTACAAATTGTGGGTATCAGGTCACAGGCAACCGCTATGAGTGTCCAGATGTGTGGGTCTCATCACCTGAGAAGTATGTGTGCTGTAACAGTCTGCTAACCTACACTTGAGCTCAGTTGCTTCATTATTGGCTTGCATGCTCCTGTTTTGGCATAGGTGGATCAGTATGCAAAAGCATCTCTTTTTCCCAAGCTTTTTGCTGGATGAAGACCTTCACTTTGAGCTGCAAGTAGATGTGAACTTATGACTAGAAGCAATGATTGATGGAACTTCACGCTAGTCATTTATCACTGTGCAGGTCTGTGGTGCTGAATGTTTCTGCTGAGAAGCGTGTCTATGCCTCCTGTGTATGGTTCACACTTTCCCTGTTCATGAAACCTTTAGCATATAAGCTAGTCAACATGCAAATATTTTTTATTTTGTTATGTATTGATGATCATGGTTCTTGCGTGACTTAGAAGCACCTGCTACATTGACCTCTTTAATCTCATGCCTGAGAAAGTCATAGATTTACCTTTTTGACTTTGTTCACAGACTTTCAAGGTAGGATGGACCTTCAGATTTCCAAGGGCAGAGAAACTTAGAGATGACAAATATTGGGATGACTGCTTATCTTTGCAAGGTAAAAAGAATTCTCAGATTTGTTTCGTTTCCTTTTTTCAGCATCACACAACCTGTTACAAAGAATCTGGAGAATCCTTTGACTTTGGTAGTTGAAACCTTGGTGAAGGCCTTATGCCCTTCCAGTAGCAACTGACTGTGATTACCAATATGTAATTGTCCCTTCATGACCAGTAGTGGCCAATTTGTGATTTTTCAAACAGCAAAATGTTCATTTCATGTTCGCCCTCGGATATCCACAGTGGGAGGCTAGATCAGAACAAATCATGATGGTGGGTGGCTAATTAGAGAGTTGGGTTTGTGATTGCTCAGAGTTCCAGGAGATGGTTAAATTGGCAAAGGCCAATGGGAATATGATGGGTAAGTACGCTCCACTACCCTGTAGCAGCAAGGTCTGCAAGAAGAGAAAGGCAAGGACTGGTTCTAGCAACCAGGTACCTGCCCACTTGCGGAGCTTTGATGTTTTGCATATCCCTCAGCTCAGTGCTCAACTGCAGGGCCTGGTCTTCTGTATCCAACCCCTGTTTCCTGCTTTCACAACTATGATACATTGAAATAACTGCAATTTTCACAGTTGAATAATGGCAATCAACCATCACGAGATGTGTCTCTTGACATCTGATGTTGTGCAGATATTTGTAATACTGGAACAAATGGTCAGAAAGAAAATTTGCAGGCACAGATAAAGCAGGCTGGTGGAACCACTGCCATGAACCTCCATCACTCTGTGACCCATGTGATTGCTTCTCAACCAACAGGTGAAATTTTACACCATGTTTCTTCCCTCCCTCTCATTACAACTATGACTTACATCACTCTGTTCAATAGCAGTAGGGTAGCAGCTGTGTAACCAGCATATATTCTAGCATGATCCATACCCAAGCTTCACATTGATGCGTACTATTTCTTTACATCCCACTTTAGTAAGATTGGAAAACTTTGGAGAAGGAATCAAAAAAGTCACCATGAATAGGGCACATGACGGCATCTTAGCTACACCTGACAAAAATTGCTGAACAGGAATACACTACAAGGCAGCAGTAAGCAGCGATTGGGATGTCATTAACTTGGAGTGGCTAGAGTCTTGCATCCACTCCAAGGAACTTATGCCAATCAATCCCAGGTGAGGGTAATTTATAACGTGGAATAGATTATGTGGACTACATTCAGCTGCGGTGGTATGATCTCAAAATGAACTTGTGGAGCTCCAGGCCTTTAGAAGTTGCTTTGATCACCTGTTGCTGATTAAAATTGAGTACATGTGGGCTTTTGCCAACAATTCCAAACTGACCCACCCAAGCTTTCTGTGTTTACTCTTGGGTTTGCATGTCAGGCACTACTTTCACATGTCCAAGGCCACAAAGGAGAATCATAAGGATGACATTGACTCATATGGTGACCCATACTTCAATCCAATTGATGTCGCAGATATTTGCGAGGTTCATAGAAGGATGATCACTCTCTTTTTCAATTATGCATCTCTTGCAGACCTCACTCACATTCTCTAAGGTCTGTGGTCTTTGATTGTGTGAATATGACCTCTGCATAGATTCATCAATACAATGTTTCTCTGTAGGAGTTTCTGGCTGAGAGTTACAATGCTGAGGAGTATATCTGCTTGGAATTTACCATGTTGTGTGCACTGGGTGTTCAGATATTAGCAAAGGTGGGGGATGGACCCCCATTACTACCTGACATCAGGCAAATGATAAATAAAATCTTGCCAAAGTCAGGGCATTGGGCTCTGTTTCGAGGCATTTGCCTCTATTTGGTTCCTCCCATCCATTCTATGTGGGTCCTATTCTCTATCAATCTGTACATATGTGCTGGAGTTCTGGGTTCAGTAGGCTGCCCTCTACAAAAGGACTTAAAAGTGTGTGGTGTCTCTCATTCAAAATAGTAGCACATGCCCTTATGAAATCTGCCTTCATACCTTCCTTTTTCCTTGGGCACAACTTGTTGAAATAACTGGTGCAGCGGTCTCCAGGAATCCAGACACGCAGGCTGTAACCCAAGCTATACTGAAGAGATTGGGCTTGGAGGCTGCATGGGTTGGTGGCTCCCTGTCGTCCACATTGCATGAGGCTGTCACCCATGTTGTTGTCTTTACAACACCAGAGACCCCAGTGTGCCTACAGTTGCTGCTGAGCAGGTTTGAACTTAGTTCTCATGCTCTCCAACACTTTTGATTATCTATGGACCCCCAAAGTGCTTGCTTGTCTTTCTGGTTTTTGTTGTACTCTGCTCTTGTCAGTTGTGTTCATCTTTTCATCTTCCTGTTTGCTATTATCGTCCCTTATTGCTTGTTCTGGAAATGTGATGAACCTTAGTCTGACGCCATCTCACAATTCGTTTTCACGTTGACTGAAATTGTTAGTAGAGAAAGTCCTTGATATGTAGGAGGATATTTCTTCCTCTGGTTTATGTACCACTTCCCCAGTTATAGTGTCATTCTGTCAGAATTCACAATGTGGAAGTCCACTAATGTTTTAGGTGCTGGAACTGCAGCATTCAAGTACAGGAGCAGAGGGAATTGCTGGAGCAAAGTGGTGTGAATATAGTGTCCCATGTATGGCTGCAGGATTGCCTGCAGCAACACTGCATTCTTTCTGTGGCCACCTACAGTCTATGGTACAGACACACCTTGTAAGCTCAGTATATTGGCATTGAACTTGGACATTAGCTGGTGTGAAATAAGTTATATGGGGCAGAATGCTAGCCAAATTTTCCAACTTAACCTGCAGTATTCTAAGTAAGCTAATCCACAAATTTTAGACCTGGAATTTTAACTCAACCTATGAGTTTGGTCCTAGGTTCCCAAGGGATTCCCTTGTCTTGGGAGAACAAGGAGCTGCATGTTACATGACTCCAGATGCTGAATAAAATGTTTGCAGGACTGAGAGCACAGCAATGTCCCTAATGCAAGACAAGCCCATGCCAGATTGTAGTCCAACACTGACTGAGCATCAGGAAGAAGTGAAATCCAAGTTTATGCAGAGGATGGATGAACAGCAAGACACTCTTGTGCTGAAGCCAAAGTATTTTAGTGCTGTGGATCCAGCAACTAATTGCATGCCTGGACAACCATGTAGTCCATATGTGCAGGAGGCTTCTTATATGAATCTGATGGATGAACAGCAAGGAAACCACTTGCTGACACGAAAGCGGCATAGGGCTGTGGATCCCGCAGCAACTGTGCACATGCCTAACCAACAGTGCAGTTTGCCTGAGGAAGTTCCTTGCAAGAATGTCTTGCACAATAATAAACCCACTCCAAATCAAAACAGTTTGCAGGATTTTGTACAGCTGTTGTTACCTAGCCTTCCAGCAGCAACTGATCACCTGTTTTCTTCTTCACCAGATCTGCACAATGCAGGCAGCAAATCGTCCCCAACAGTCCCAGCATCCAAGCTGGCGAGAGAGAAAACCCAAATACCTGCATCAGAACCAAAACCACGCTTCAGCTTGAAAAGCTTCGTGCATCTGCTATCAGAAACTTCTGGATTACATGAACTCTAGAATCATACACAAAGGTCAATGCAAACTACTTTTACATTCTTTTTGAAAAAATATGGTAATAATAGGAAAACATCCAGTTTTCAAACCGCAGTGAAACTTTAAATTGTGCAGATTATTCAGAGGAAAATTTCAGCACTACTAGAGAATCCCTTTGCTGCTACTGAATGCAGACAGATCATTTAGATTCAAACTAGAATCAAGAATGCAAATGAGATTGCTCCTTTCCCACATACGCACCTGAGATTTGCGTTATTGCTGTGGGAAGTATTTGAGTGTTTGTGAACAAAAAGGGAATGCAATCCATCCTTGCTTGGAAAGTCTTTGAATGTTGTGAACAAAAAGAGTGCAACCATCACTTGAAAGTAGTTGAATTTTGCAAATGAAAAAGAGTGCAACTGATTGTCACTAGGAAAGTATTTGAGTTTTGCAAATGAAAAAGAGTGCAACCCATCATCACTTTTCATGTCCATGTTTGCATGAGCTTATGTGTGCGGTGTTTGTTTGCGTGTGTGTGTGTGTCTCTCTCTCTCTCTTCTCTCTCCCAATCCTAATCCAATGAGGAGAAAAAAGAAACCAGATTTTGAAATTGTTGCATGTTGAAATTGAGAAAATCCATCAGATTCCTGCACATGGTTCGAGTAGGTAGCCAAAAATAGACAAGGCCCATGTTAAAAAGATTTAATTTTCATATCTTATTTATAATTAAAATTTTCGGCTAAATCTTCTTTACTGTGGACAATCACCACTTTATCTTCATCACAAAACTGAAAATAGTAGGCCTAAATAGTAAACAATAATCACAAGTGATTTTATTTTTTGCAATTTTCTGATGTTGCAGCATTGGCTTAGCATCATCCAAAGAGGGATTTAGCATTAAATGGCGACAGGTTTTTCAAACTTGTCTAAATAGTATAAATAAATAAATAAATAAATTACTACTAAAAGAAATTACTATCAAACTAAAATCATTCAAAAAACGTGACCCCAAACAACAACAACAACAACAACAACAATAATAATAATAATAAAATCGAAATTTGGCGATTGTTTTCAGAGGAAAAAATGGGAATATTGTGACAGAATATTCCCTTTTATTTTTATTTTTCACATTTTGGCGAAATTTGGCGATTGTTTTCAGAGGAGAAAATGGGAATATTGTGACAGAATATTCCCTTTTTATTTTTTATTTTTTTCACATTTTGGCGAAATTTCGCGCCAAAAAGAAAACCCTGAGATTCAGTGTTCCTAGTTTTCAACACCCTGTGGAATGATGCAAACTGGGAGTGAGAGAGAGAGAGATGTGTGTGTGTGTTACAGGCTCTTCTTCTGCCTTCAAGGAAGAAACTACAGAGCTCTGTTGTCTTTTTTCATTTGGTCCCACGTTTTGAGGAAGAATGTTCACAGAGATGGTGTTACTGTGAACCGTTAGTTCATTTTCTTGGGGAACTTCATGGAACATTTCCTATTTTCAACTGTTGTTGTTGTTGTCGTTGCTGCTGGTGGTTCGAACTTGCCATTATTAAGAAGAAGAAGAAGCAGCAGCAGCAGCAGAAGAAGAAGAGCCATCATGCCATGATCCCCTTGTTTGTTTTGTTTTTTTTTTTTTTTTTTTTTTTTTTTTTTTTTTTTTTTTGTTTTTTTTTTTTTTTGCTTGTTTGCTTGTTTGTTTGTTTTTGTTTTTTGTTTATGTTTTTTTTTTTTTTTTTTTTTTTTTTTTTTTTTTGTTTTGTTTT
>Ga0116231_10005375_pt1 | contig 25277 bp, 20 predicted proteins | sample S1TSphgellanicum_2_FD_89695 | JGI IMG/M metagenome (GOLD analysis project Ga0116231, IMG submission 89695) | Host-associated microbial communities from peat moss isolated from Minnesota, USA - S1T2_Fd - Sphagnum magellanicum MG | ecosystem: Host-associated > Plants > Peat moss > Unclassified... | reverse complement strand
TTGACAAGCTTTAGTCACTCACACGGGCCTGCACACAACCCACACAAAGTGGTTAGTGCAAAGTTGGAGCACCCTTGGTGCTAGGACGAGCCACAGGCAACACGGACACACAAGACTCACCACAGCCCGGACTTGGGGGAGGCCACCACCTTCCCCCTTATAGTATACTCTATGACTCTCCACGGAGCCCACATCCAAATGGCTATTTTTCTCGGGACTCCCGAGTGAGAGTCCCGAAATCGCGCCAAATGGGACTCTCGGGACTTTGGAGCCCCATAACTTTGCGAGCAGACCTCGGATCGCAATGCGGTCTGAAGCAAAGTTGTAGCTCTCGTCGAGAGCTTTCCAACGCCGTGTCGCACTCCCGAATCGGACATCGGGAAGAGGTCGATTCCTGACTTTTTGTGGTCAGAAGTCAAATTGGCAGTTCGACTTCCGGCCCTTCTTTTGGCCATAACTTGTGTTTCAGATGTTCAAATGAGCTATGCAAGCCCATTTTAGACATCTACACTCCAAGAGCTTTCCAATGATATAAAAAATGTCACAATCCATTAAGGTTTGACCCCTGTAATCGCTCTCTGAAATTTCGGGAGTCCACCGGGACTCCATCTCCCAAAGTGGGAGTTGCCGTGGGAGTGTGAGTGTTCACTCCCTCACACTTTCTAACACTCCCGGGAGTATGTGATGTGACTCCTGGGCTTCTTTTTGCCTTAATTCCCAGGCTTCCTCTTAGCCCGTACTCTTGCAATGCCTTTGCCTTGACTCCCGGGCTTCCTTCCTTTTGGCTCGCAACCTTGCAACCCCCTTAGCCTTGGTCGCGAGCCCAAAGCTAAGGTTGCGACACTTTTCCTCTCATTCATGCTTGGTCCTTTCAATCATCTCATTGCCATGTGCTTTCAATCTTTTTCATGTGCCTTTTATGCACATTAATTACTTTCAATCCTCATTGCACACATTTTTGGTCCTTTTCATGAGTTTTTTATGCACACTAGATGCTTTCAATCCTCATTGCATGCATTCTATGTGCACTTTTATGCATGCTAGGTGCTATCAATCCTCGTTACACATGTTTTATGCACACTAGGTGCTTTCGATCCTTGCTACATGTGATCTATGTGCGTTAGGTGTTATCGATCCTTGTTGTGCACTCTCCACATGTGCCTAGTGTTGTCCATCCTTGTTGTGTGCCCTTTATGTGTGCTAGGTGTTGTTGATCCTTGTTGTGCACTCTTGGTGTGCACCTATTCCTTTTGATCCTCTTTGTGCACTTTCCATGTGTACTTGGTGCTTTTGATCCTTTTCCTAGGTGCTTAGTGTTCTCAATCATTTTTGCATGTTTTTTACATGTGCCTAGTGCTTTCAATCCTTTCTGCAAGTGCCTAATCTTCTATCTTTCTCTTTTGATCCTTTCATACCTAGTCCTCTTTCAAGTCTTGGTCCTTTGAGCTTGATCCTTTCTATTTGATCCTCTCCATGCCTAGTCTTCCCTCTCTTTTCCCAATGCTTGGTCCTTTTTCCTTAATTAGCTTATGGTCAACCCTTTTTTAATCAACTTCGAATCGTCTCTCTGGCTAGTTGTTACAATTTTTGTCTCTTTCAATCCTTTTTGGTGTTTCAGCTAGTCCTCTCTAGTTGATTGATCCTTTTTGTTGTTGTTGCTGGTCTTCTTCATTTTTTATTAATCCTTTCTTTTGTTGTAGCTTATCCTCTTGAGGTTGTTTTACTTGCTTTTGGTATTGGTCATCTATATGATTCTACTCTTGTGTTGGTCCCGGTGTTAACTAATTTCTTGTTTCTTCCTTAGTCATTCCAAAGTTGCAACCTTATTACAAGGTGCCCACTTGGTTGTTGCCTAACTCGTGCCTACAACTTTGCATGTTCTCGAATCCATGTTGTGCAACGCAAACTTGCCCCCTTATACTTGTGTGGATTTATTCATAAACTTGCTTAAAACTCTTAATAAAAGTAGTCACCCAACCCAGCTAGCTACACTTGTTAAAGTTCAAATTATAATGAATTCTACTTTAGCATGTTTCTATGCACATTTTCAAACTGTTTGATTTGCTGCAAGACCCAATTTTGCTATTTATTTGGGTCATTTTTCTCCTTTTGTTTGCCTTCCTTGATTTCCTCTATAATTGCCTTTTCCATTCCTTTTTTCTTTAAGATATCTAAATATTCAGAACTAATCACAATATGTGACTATAAATAATCAATTAAAGGCTCTTTTCCTTTTGTGCATCTTGAAGGTAAACGTAGCAACGATAGGAGGTTATGCATCTTCATGGATTCTTAAGTTGGATTTAGAAATTGTTAAGTTTCCTTTAGACTACCTTTAGGGCTTCCCTCATCTAGGTTTACAATAGTATTCTCTTATAGTTGTTGTTCTTTCATTGTAGGGTTCCAGGGCATATCAACGTAGTAACGTTGATCATTTTTTAGCATGTAAGTAGATAAATCTTTAAATGTTAGATGTTGAATTGTTTCACATATGTGGAGAAGGTTTGCAACAGCAAAATTTTCCCCCCATTGTTGATTATTCTCAACTTCTTCATTTGTTTTGTAATCTTCTTCACTTTTTGCATTGTTGCCCTTTAATGTGAGATTAAGCCCCCATAACCAAGCATTAAATTCTATTGCTCTTTGATTTTCTTTGTTTTTGTGAAACTCTCTAAGTCCCACCCCAAGATCGAACATAATAATGTTAATATTGTTTTATTTTGTACATGAGAAAACGTTGGTCCCACCCTTAAACCAAACAATCTTTTTCCTTCTTTGAGTTTGGTTTGGTGAAAATAAGGTGAACCACCCCTAAAAGGAACATTATCAACACATTCCAATGTGCTCGTCCTCTCCTATCACCACACACTACTACAAATTTTTTTTTTAAAATTATTTATTTACCTAGATCCAAAAAAATATACAGTAATACCAAGATAGTCCTAGTTTGAGTTTAGCAAGTAATTATCAAATAAATTAATATATTTTCAGTACCTATCAAATGATTAATATATTTTCAGGATTTTAAGTTCAGTATCTGGATTTTTTTTTGAATTCTGGAGTTTTTGGGCATTTTAGGAATATGTCATATTACAATAGCAGCTTAAATTGTGGCTTCAGCACAAATTATATTTCTTTGAAAATGCTAAATTTTATTTTTTGAAGGAAAATAGAAAATATTTTGAAATATTAGAGAATATTATTTCATCTTTCAAAATTAATTAATTAATCAAGTGACATATGCTAAAGCTGCCCATGTACTATGGCATTTAAAGTGGAAGGTAATACCCTCGGAGCAAGGTGTTATCAAAATAAGGGCTGCCTCAAAGCAACATGGCATCACTACCATAGTGCTTTGGCCACTTTCACACATGTTTGTTGAATAATTAATTAATTTTGAGGATTCCATTTTGACAAATAATATATATTCCAAATATTCGCATCCGATTTTTCATTTTCCTTCAGAAATTTTATTTCTGAAAAAGAAATATGTGTTGAAAATTTTGAAAATTTCTGAAAATAATATAATTATTGTCAAACTCGCCCATATACTACAATATTAGGTATTTGAATCGCCAACTTGAAGTGTTGATGCCATTTGCAAAAGACTTTTTTGGGCAACACTTAGTAACTGGACCCTCCAGTTTGACATCAATTAAATTATTTGTGATTTTTTCAAAATAAAAATAAAAATGCCTAGTAATTATTGTGTCAAAAGTTTTAGAAAAATAGAAAATAAAATAAATAAAATAAAATTACAATTGTCTCAATTTCTAGCTAATTAATATCTCAACCTTTGTAGAATATAGAAATAAATTTTGACACTTTCTTTTAGAAAAATGTTATTTGAAGAAATAAAATATTGAATATTTTTGCATTTCTGGAAAAATAAATAAATTAATGTCCAAGCTGCCGAGGTAGTAGGGTATTAGAGTTATTTGTAAAGTCAGGCTGTCTTTGGACCCTGGTTTGGCCTTCTAAACCATGTTTCATCCCCAATTTGAATGTATCCATGAAACAAGGGAGTGAAGAAATCTAAAGGGATATACTTCTATGGAGTGAAGAAATCCCTCCCCCTTTGTTTATACATTTTTCTTTTTATATATGACTAGTATTTCTTTACAAGAGTTTATTATTTTGCAAGATTTTTTTTCCCCCCCCCCTCAAAACCCAATTTTCTAGGAACATGGTTTTTGGTTACTTTATATTTGGAGGTTTGTCCCAATGAAACACAATATTTTTGAAAGTCCTAAAATTTGTATTTGAGATTCCCAAAACAGTTGAATAGAAGCCTCAAAAAAATAAAATTATTATGTTATTTTTAGACATGTTAAAAATTTCCAAAAAACAAAAAAATTCTTTCAAAGAAAGGGGTGGAAAAAAAATTGTGAAGGAAAAAATGGACCCATCTTTTGGAATATTTGGGAATATTATTTTGTTGAAAATGGAATTTTCAGAATTAAATAATTATTTGCCAGAGACCCAACCCGATGAACCTGCTGTTCAACTAGGGTATTGGAAAGTGTGATTGAATGCTAATTTTTTTCCTTCATGTTGTGTTGGAGTGTTCATTTTGGGTTTGGATTCATGCATTGTGACTTAGTTTTGATTTGGATTTGGATTTGGATTTGTGTGCATGGTTTTATTTTATGAGTTTGATAGACTTGATAATCATGCAACACATGATGCCCATGTAGTTCACCTTATGTAGTCAATGTGGGGCTAGCTAGGGCAACAAGTCATAATGGTGAAGGTTTGTTTCAGTGCCCATAATAATTAGAAATCCTAAAGGGTAAAATCTTGAGACCCATAACAAGATCATTACAAATTGGCACATTTCACACAAAATCACTTGCACACGATATATTTGTGTTGAATACTATGGACCAAAAAGACGATGGAAACCCTTTCATTCATCCGAGAACATGAGACATTGGTGTTCAATACTATGATTCAAAAGCGGATGGAAAAAAACCTTCCATACATCCATAAGATGCATGAAAAATGCCACAACCTTCCATTGCCCATTTGTCAATCAATTACTACATTAACAAAGGACCAGAAGAAGGTTGTTGAGGAAATCCACAACAGAAGCCTCAAATGAGGATTATGTGGAATCTGATGATATGCACATGGTGGAGGGACACACAGAGTACAACCAAATCATGAGTTTGTCAGGTACAACCCAAATGCATGACTCTCTAGAGAGAGGGTAGGCACTGATGATGGCCTGTGTTTAACCACTGTGGACTATTGCACAAACTTCTGGGCACTGGAGCTGCAGTCATTGGACAAGTCTTCCTATGTGCAAGGTCAGTGCAGGAGTTTAAAAGTCAAGTGTCTGTTCATGACACATGCTGTATAGACTGGGTCGATAGCAGAACTTGTGGATTGTCTGTCTTAACAGTAATGAATTCTGGAGCAGGAGAACTGCCACACATAGTACAGTTGCTGGCTCACAACAACTTGAGCTTTCTGGGTGTGATGCCTAAGAAGACACCCCTCACACCATGGCACATGACGCCGCTGTAAGTCTTCTGTCTGAAACCAGTGCACTACTATTAAACTTGACATTCATTTGTACCAGGTGTAAAAAGAGCCAAATCCTTCAACAAAACAAAACAGTCAAGAACTATTTTATCACCACCAATCCTGATGCAAAATACTTCACTAATCCAGAACAGCAAATTGAAACTACAGTGGTTCTGCACTGTAACACAGCACCATTTGCAAAACAGATACATCGTCACAGAACAATTACATGATACAGAACTGAAAGCCAATTCCCTATTTGCACCAGAATTTTACTGAGAATCTGCCTTGATAAACATCAGTTTCCTGGACAGAAATTTGTGAATGCATGCACTAGGCATGCAACAGACAAGCTTGAAGGCACATCAGCTAGCTTGTATCAAAACCTACTGCTGAATAAACCAAAAACATGACACACAAGGGTTGGCTTAAAAAACAAGGACTTCAACTGCAAACCTCCATACCATGATGGACGAGGTGCTACAGCTTTGCAATTTACTTCTCAGAGGAATTAGGGCCCCTCTTCTTGCCAAATCCAACAACTGCAAAACAGGAAAGAAAGAAAGAAAAACACTGCCGAGTGTCAAAACAAAACAGAGAGACGTGAAAAAAACTCCAAAGCTAAATGCAGAACCCTAACCCATATTGTGTATGCCTGAAATACAAAGAAAACAGGAGAAGAAAAAGTGGAAGTCTCTTGAGGCGTACCAGCAGTGACAAAACGACGGTTGTATTGCATGCGCTTGTGAGCGCGGCCCGTGGGTTTCTTCTTCTTATCTTGCTTCGCTACCTTAGGCGTCTGGCCTCGCACTTTCCCTGCGCGGGCCAACGATCCATGCACCTTACCTGCACCACCACCCCATACATGAAACCCTTGATGGTTCAGAACTCCCCAGCCTCCCAAAACTCACCGACCAGGATACCAACTTCCCCGAGCGTATCGTCTAGTAGACAAGGGGTAAGGGATTAGAGATGCACACAAATACCAACTAAGAAGAACCAAAAACACCCACACAACAGCTCGTCTTCCTACAGGAAAAAGAAGAACAAGAAGGGAGAACCACTACAGATATTATGATCCTCTTGAGTGACTACATTCAGAGTTGACTGACGGGAGAAAGACCGGAACAAAAACAAGAGTGGAAGAAGCAAATCCGACACTAAGCATCCTACGAACATGATGTCGGCGCACAGTTTAAAGCAGCAAAAAGTTCGAAAAAAGAGGCAAAAAGACTGGGGAGGGGTCAAGAGCGGCAAAGAAGGAAGTTACGGCACGTACTCATGGTTGCTGGAGGCGAAAATACGCTACAGAAGTGGTCGAGATTTGAGCAAAGCGAGGTCGAGCGCGAGGGAGACGCTAGAGGAGTGCGCGAGAAAGAGAGCAAGCGTAGCCGCGAGAGAGAGCCTTTGTTGCGAGCTTGCTGAGCGCCGATTAGGGTTTCATCCACATCTTTCATCCAATGTTGGGGTACCTAGCAGTGTTGGGCGGTTCCTTGAATTTTGCCTTCCTTTCTAATTTTCTTGAATTTTGACATTTCAAATAGATAATTTTTAGAAATTTTGATATTTTAAAAAATTTAATTATTGCCAACCTAAAGAGATATTTACAATAGACAAGATGCTGAGGATTCTGAGGTATCTCTATTCTTTTAATGAGCATGATATTTTGTGCAAAAAAAAAATCTATTTTAAACAAAATGTGATACATTTGTGTGGTTAAATGAAAAAAAAAATGGTTTTTTTAATCATAATGTCATCAAATATTACTTTTTTGTTTAAAGTAGTATGTAAGAATATTTTATATTATGTTTCATAAATAAATTTTTAAATTTATGAATGGATGTCATTTTCCATGGATGAATCTAAGAATATATTCATTTAGTTAATGTGAACATAAATGTGTATATTAAACTACAAGATTGTTTTTTTTCAACATTACGAGTATTAGTTATTGGTATATTCATAGAAATATCATCATCATAATTACAACATATAGTGACGATAATAATTGGTGATGAATGAAAAACATTTGTTGGATTTACACAATCACATCAACAATGCAATTACTTGACCTATGAAAGAGGTATTTTGACATTCTTTTATTTATTTATATATTTTTTATAGATAATTTTCTTTAGGGCATATAATTGATTTTTTTTCTTTTAAACTTGTGTAGGTTGTTATTGGGGGAACTATCAATTATAAGCTTTTTTTTCAACTAAATTGCAAACAGGGGTTCATAAAAACCCCTATTAAATTTGAACAAAATTCAATTCCATCTAATTTTATACACCTCATTATTATGTTTTCATGGTTCATCTTCTTTGAGAATCCTATCTATAAATGATAGTAATACATTGTCAAAGTTCTTGATTGTTTGTTTGATCATATTTTGATGCACTCATAATTAGAATGTTAGTTGTTTTTCTTTTGATTGTTGGTTGGTCTTTCTATCAATGTATTCATGTTCACATGTTACAAGTGTGGACAAATGGTCCAAAATGCATGCCAAGTTGGTAGCGATGTTCCTAGATTTCTCGAAGGATAATTAGGCACATTGAAAAAAATGGAGCTCTATATACAATGACTACATACTACGGAGAAAACAAGGTAATAAATATATCTTTCAAATGTTGTTATCAACCATCTCAAGACTAATTTCAAGTCTAATATGCTCAACTTCAAAAGTTTTGATGGGATCCCTTTGTCCACTTTGGCAAGGCTACAATTATTGTTCTATTAATCATGAACAATTTACACCTAAACTCCACATAATTACAATGAAATCCAAAGTTGAATGACATGAACATGAGTTTAACTCCTAACCACACATACCTAAGCATGCCTTCAAAGATCTTGCCCTGAAACAATTTGCATTGCTCACAAGACAAGGGAGAATACCCAATTCTCCAATTCACAATAACTTGGATCTTAACCTTGACAATGAGCTACCTAGTTATAACACCTTATTTCACTCATACTTCTCTTCCATGGACAATGGACCTTATTGCAAAATCATGTTCTTTTAAAACAAAGATAATCCTTGTAATATGATCTCACCAAGTATCATGAATTCTGAAAATGGGTAGCACATACATCCGAGTATAATGCCCATAACCAAAACCTTTGTTTCCATTAGATAATCTCATTAGATATTGAACCAAAATTTCAACTCCCAAACTAATCGAACAAATGTAACTAGATACGTCTCTAGTCTCTACACCTAAACAATGGGTAGCTTTCTCTTGACACTCAAAAAGCAATGAGGATCCAATCTCATCAACGTCCACCTTCTACACCACTTAGAAACCTCAATCTTCAACTCAGACTTCCAACTAAAACTATCACTTATGTCACCCAAAAGCTCATATCAGCTGCAGTAAAGCAATATGTGCCACAGAAGGCAGTCGAAGCTGTTGAAAACTAACGGAAAAGACCATTCACAAAACATATATCGTGAATTGTCATATCTCTCACAACCTCTGATGATCTTCCACACACCCATAGTATAACAACCCCCTTTGTATCATGCAATGGAAAGGAGAGTTCAAACATCATACGTGATTCTGCAGCTTGGGTCTCATGGATTCGTCACATATTACTATTTCTGTTCATGACGCCTTCACGTAATAGACAATGAACATAGCAACAAGATGTGCTGATTTCAAGCCCAATGCAGATTACAAACAGACAAGCAATGCATCAATTTCTCGCTAGCAAGCTTCGGCAATGATGCAAATCTCCGCCGCGCTCACGCTCTGTCTCGCTCGCGATCCGGCCGCGATCTTCGCAATCGTCAAGTCCCCACGCGCGGAAGCTTTGCGCGGTCGCCGTGGCGGCAAGGACGCTAAGATGATAAACATCAAAACACATCCAGTTCTCATCCGTGACACATGCGTAGGACGTTAGGTTTGGTAATGTCTTAGGTTTGGATATTAGGTTCGGAATTTATGACATTAGGTTCGTCCAATAGGTTAGGGGAGGGAGGTTTGGCCAGTTTTAGGCTAGGAAAGAAGGTTAGCGGACTGTGGAATGAGGTTCGGAGATTAGGGTTGGGATGACGGGAAGAGGAGACAAGGCGGCGAGCAGACCGCGATGCGGGGTCTCTTGATATTGCGACCTTTCTCGACATCGTCATTGCTGCGAGCTGCAGACCGGCAAGCGAGCACAACAGGCAAAATGGTGACGGGATCCGGTCTGTGTGCCAAGGTGGTGGTGGTGGATGCCCGGCATCACATGCTGGGACGTTTGGCATCGATTCTTGCCAAGGAGCTTCTGAATGGCCAGCGTGTAGTACGTTTTTTTTTCTTCTCCTTCTCTTTTTGGTTTTCTTTATCTTGTTTTGCAATGTTATTTAGATCTCGTTCAAATTTTCTTTAGTCTGATATGACTGTTTTGTGCACTAGATGATCGGTGTGTTTGCTCGTAGTTGGAGTAGGAAGAGATCGGTGAGGGAATTAATGGCAGTGGTTTGAGGAGTTTTGGGCTTTTTATGTCTTTTTCTTTTCCTCTCGGTTGGGTCCTATAGAGTTAGTTGTAAAACCGGTGGTTTTTCTTCTTCTTCTTCTTCTTCTTCTTCTTCTTCCTTGCAGCAGGTTCTTTCTTATGAACACTTAGCTTTTAAGGAGAGTGTTATTTTTGGCTCGGTGGTGTGGGGTGAGAGATTGTATGTAATGCAATGAGCATTTTCTGTGGCCTTTTTCCTCTTGGATGGATTCTGGGCGACTTTGTGAACTTCTTCACGAACACCTCGGATGTTGGTTGAGGATTTTTTTTTTAGCAACTGAGGATAGGGGAGTTAACCTTTGCCGATGTTGGGAATAGGTTGTAGTGCGTTGCGAGGAGATTTGTCTCTCAGGCGGGCTGGTCCGGCAAAAGATGAAGTATTTGAGGTTTTTGAGGAAAAGGATGAACACCAAGCCCAGCAAGGGCCCTATTCATTTCCGTGCACCAGCACGCATTCTCTGGAGAACTATCCGAGGGTGGGTTTTCTTGGATTTAGTGAAGGGACATTCTGTTTTTTTGGGATGGGAAAGCTGCAGGAGTTAGGTTATTCAGAAGTGAGTGGCTTGATGATCAAATGTTTTGTTAAAAGTTCTTTGCATTGCTATGAATTGGGAACATGGATAGGAGATGGATTTGTGTGTGTTTGATGTGCATTGGAATTGTATCCTGTAGGTCAAGGTGTGTGTGGGAATTCTCATTTATGTCTGCTATGACGCTGCAGAATGATCCCCCACAAGACAAAGCGAGGAGCTGCTGCTTTGGAGCGCCTAAAGGCCTTTGAGGGTATTCCTGCTCCCTATGACAAGATCAAGAGAATGGTGATCCCTGATGCACTCAAGTGAGTACCTGATGAGCCTCTCCTTGGTTAACTCTGATTGCCTTTTGCTGTTGACATGCCATTACTTTGTAATACATGAGCGGTCCAGCTGTAAATGCAGGCTTCAAAGCCCTCTGGGATCTCCCTCTGGATTTTTCTTTCTTTCTTTCATGGTTTTATATCCCCTTTCTATTAGTTTTGTCAAGCATTGGTAACCCTGTTTTGCTGGGTGATTTCAGGGTGTTGAGGTTGCAGCCAGGGCATAAGTTCTGTTTGTTGGGCCGACTCTCTACCGAGGTTGGCTGGCACCATTATGACACCATCAAGGTATGTTTTGATACCCCTTAAAATTTTATGAAGTGACAAATAGATGTGTTCACTGGAAGCCCAGACATATAGTTGAAGAGCAATGATTGTAACTGTACATCAGGAGTACTGGGGAAAGAGTGAACTATGGTCTGGAGTTGCTCTGAATCTGGGATACTGTTTGGACCTATTGCATAGGAATTGGAGGAGAAGCGGAAGGCCAAATCCAAGGTCTTTTATGAGCGCAAGAAGCAGCTCATCCAGCTTCGTCTCAAGGCTGCAAAGCGGGTGGAGGAGCAGATTAGCCCTTTGCAAGAAACCTTGGTGCCTATCAGCTACAAGGCATAGATTTTCCATAGCTGTTGTCTGTTTAGTGGGTGTGTTTAGATGCAGTCCTCCTTAGGTAACCTGTTTCCTTTCACCCACCCATACTCAATTAATATGGAATTTCTTATGTGGTGTTGCACATCTCACTTATCTGTACTTGTGCAGTCAAAGAGATTGGTTTGCTTGAAATGTGGCTTCTTTTTCACCCAATGTTCAAAGCAAAGTTCCATTTGCATTTTACCTTGCTTCTCCAATACAATCTTAACTGCATATAGAAGTGGGACAAGGGTCCTAAAATTGAGGCCTTATTATCCTTCAAAGGGGGTCAAATCCTTTTTATTAATTCATTCTGGAAAATCACTCATCCTTGAGACCTGGAAGGTGATAATCCAATGAATACTTTAATTCAAATGGAACATAAAAAGTGACTCCTCAACAAAACAGTCTATATCTATGTCAGTATGTTTTATAAGATTGGTGGGGATCTTAGGCTCAAAAGGTCTTAAGTCAAGTCTCTCAACTTACAATATTTCCAAAAGTTATTGATGTGTTTTTCATGCATTGGTATGATTTTGATAGGTTTGGAGGGTATATTGTAACCATTCTCATTGCAAAAATGATGAAGTGAAGTTTTCATAGGTGTGTATTTATGACTTTTGGATTTGGATTTGGTCTTCTTAAAATGCTATGGGTTCAAAGAAAGAAAATTTCAAGACTTCGAAAACTTCATGATTTTTACTAGTTTGTAAGAAAATGGCATGTGTGTTATGTGTCATTTTATGATCCTTAGTGTTCATAAACATGCTCTCATATCGATGAATATTGCACTCAACTTTGAAGCATTATGAAGACATGTAGTCTCTGATTTTCAGACATTGTAGTTTCTGATTTTTTTTTGGAGCATTTTCACCCAAAGCCCCTGTGTAAGCCTCTCTACTAGTGTTGACTACATCTGACATACAAAGAGTGTAAACAAAATGTGGACATCAGATGAAACATTCAAAAACCTGCAATGGTTCACAAGCTGAATTTGAAGTGTATATGGTTGACCCCTTCACCTTACAAGAGGCAGTAGCAGGCCATCTACCTAGTTGACGCATAGATGCGCTCCTGTGGGAAACTTCAGAAACCCGCATAGAACAAGCAAGGTCTTCAACATGGGTGCACCAGGGTAAACAATCAGCCACCGGCGCACCATCCATTGCAAAGGCCTGTTATGACACGGTTGTGGATGAATCCCAAATAAGTCAATGTTGGGTTTCACTTTGATTAACCTATCCTGTAAAAAATAAGTCTAGTCAGTTGGTCGATCAGTGGAAAGTGTTTCCTATCCAGCTACCCACCCATCCATCCCTCATGGCGCTCCCGGTGCCTGTTGTTGGTTCACTCTGGCTGACATGGGTGGGAAAGAGAGAGATGTATGTGTGGCTGGTGTGAATGAATCTCCACTGCAGCTTTATATGGTTGGTCAATAACACCCGACTTGGCCCCAGGAACTGGGCATTCCTGACATTAAGGGCTTGCTGCCGAAGGCGCTTTTGAATGTGCTGTTGTAGATTGTTGAGGGCTGTTGATCTTGGGCTCTGTGTTGTAACATAACACTGAACACAAAAATCATATGTGTTGCAGTCATGGCTTTGTATGGTTTTCCTTCGGGTGTGTATCTTCTTACCATAACACACATTTGTTGTCATGATAAGGGCTGATCTCAAGGTCGGGTTTTGTAACTTTGGGTACGGCACAAAAAACACACACTTTTGTGTCTGTCTGGTGAAGAAACAACAGAACAAAATCTGATTGATTTATCAGAATTTCACACACAATCTCTCACTATTTGACAATTGCAATCGGAGAAGAGTCAGGAGATGAGCCTCTGTCTTGGGGTATGATGGTGGCCAGGTAGTGGTGCTGTGAGTTCAACCGGTTGGCAACATCCCAGAATGCAATGAGAAAGATCATAAGGGATGACAGCACAAGGAATACATTCCAGAGGTGGTCGATGGCAGCATTGGCAGGTTTGCATTTCTGTGTGACTATTATTGACACTGTGTCAGTCACAAATGAGCAGTTGGTGAGTCCATTGATTAATGGGAATGTGTTGAGGATGGCTTGACCAGCTGCTTGACATTCCCTCCCCAAAAACACCCATCCATCATCACAACCATGAGCCTTCAATTCCTCACAAACTTCCAGACAACTAACTACCTATTTCTTTGGTTTCCTTCTACTTGGGAGCCAAAGTCTATCTACGACATCCACAAAAGCAACAATTCTTGTGATGCACAAACACCCATGTGCACACATATATGCATTCATGGGATTCTCTCTCATCACTTTGTTTTGAAGTTTTGCTCAGGATGCTGATGCTTGTTATCTATTGAAGAAGATTTTGTAGCCTGAGAAATAGTCTGCTGTGTACATGAGATTGTGGGACAAGAGCCCGAGGTGGTTTACCTTGACTAAGATCTGTGAATGTGGCATTCTCATTCTCAGTGATCAATTTACCACTATTCGTGCATGCTGGAGAGAGTGCTGCAGGGTTTGTATTATTGCATACCAAGGGTGCTATCACCTGCCAACACCCAAAATGTCCCCATCATCAGATTCACCTTCAAGCTCACCTAATGTTTTTCTCTATCCTCAGTGTCTCATGAGCATCAAGACTTGTGTGTTCATTTTTAGAAACATGGATTTCTATTTGCTGCAACTGAAATGTTTTCAGTACCTTACACGGAAATACATGAAGTGTTCTTTATAAGGTGTAGGGATTACTCACTTCTTGCAGGTCACCAATTGGAAGTGTTGTGTTAGGGCAAATGCCAGTATAAGTGTAATCAGGGGCTGGACCAATGGGGTCACATAAGCCTGTTAGACTTGTTATGCCCTCTGCATACGTCATGAATGTAACATTTTGCTGCAAGCAAAAGAAAAACCCCCAACACAGAGTTTTCCATCAGGATTCAGCATTGAAAATTTTGGTCATAACATGCATGTGTGCACACACCAACTTTTTATTCTGTTGCCAAAATTGAAGATGATGCCAATTCTTTTGCACCAAATATCATGCAAAAGAGAAAGGGAAGAAGCCTAGCTGACATACAGTTCTAATAACAGTATCAATACCGATGCGAGCTTCCAGATATGTGCGGTTGGCTGAAGCCAAAGCAGCACAAGGGAGCAGAGCCTCGAGAGTAGTGTTGACTGGATTGTGTAGGTATTCGTTCAATGATACGCATGTGTCTGACCCAACACTTTGTTTCACGCAAGTTGCAAACAAACCCCGGCATCCCACACACACTTGTCAGAACTGTAGAATTACACATAGAGGACAAACACAAAAAAATGAAACAGATTTTGAATTGCCATTCTTAGAGCATGCAAACCCATCATGCTAAAAATCTTCAGACCATGAAACCCTGAATTCATTCCAGAAGAAATGTTGCATTTTTTGTTTTTTTTGGTCTTGAACAGAAAATTTATCTGTGACGAAGAAGCTCAATCCTCTGCTTCAAAATGAGGGTTGAAAGAAGAAATATTCTTAACAAAAGAAAATGGGAGTAGTAGTAACTTACTTGTGAGCAGCATAGAAGATGCCAAATGCGAGCCAAGTCAAGGTTGTCATAATCCAAGCCATGACGATGATACTGTCCATCAACAGAAAAACACACATGAAATAATTTCACACAGTCTCTCTACTTTCTTTGAAACAAAAATTGCTAAGCTCAAACCCCTAATTTTCTGAATCCTGAATCCAAACCTAATTTCTGAATCCGAAATCTATCTAGCTAGCAGAAGTGCTTAGCAGAAAAGGCTGCTATTGGTTGGTGGTTGTGGTGGTGATCATCCGGGGAATTGAGTTGTGGTGAGATACAAAATTGCATATAAAAGACCATAAAATCATCAGCAGCCACTAATGAAACAAAATCCTGTTAGCAACAATCGGTGATGGTGGCAGCAACAGCAAAATCTGAACAAGCACTAAAATGCTCAGATGCTTCTGCACAAACATGAGAGACTTACAAATACAAGAATTGAATCCACATCAGAAACGTCGATGCTGCCATCCAAAATCACCCAAAACAAAATCATCAGAACAACAGAACAGGCCTTGAAAACCCGACCTGAGCAATCTATATCTCACTACCAAAACAAAGGTTAAAAACAAAAACCCACACAAAAAAAGCTCCATGGACCATACAACAACACTATGTATGTAATCCCTCCCTCCCAATGCCACATGCAGATCATATGACAGTAGTAGAAAATCAAAGGAAGGATTCACAAAGTGCTGCAACATCACTACCAACTAGACTCAACCAAAACTGTTTCAAGAAGACAAAAAAAAAGGGAAGCTATGCAAGAAAAAGGAGGAAAGAGAGTTGGGACTGGGGAAGAAGAAGAAGAAACTGGGCCCATACCAAGTCCGCCAATAATAAGAAGGAAAGTTACTGTTGTCATCAGGATCAACACAATCTCACTGCCATATCCCACAGATTTTGCAAGCTGTGAGTGAGTGAAAAGCTTGAGCAAATTGCAAAAGCCATGGCACCATATGAAGAAAAAGAACAAGAAAACCCAATTAAGAACAATGGGGAAACCAAACCTGGAGCTGTTTGTGCAGCTGTTGTTGCTGCTGCAGGCAGAGGGGGGATGGGGTGGGGGCGATGGGGGAAGAATGGATGGGAGAGGGACTTACATGATGTCAACCACATGTTTGTATGTCTTCTTGTTGACAAGGACCTTGGATTCCACATCGTTGGCTTGTTCAGAGAGTGTGTTTTCAATGGAATTGAGAGATGCGAGAAAGCTTGGAGAGCTGTAAGGTTGCAAGATGGTCTCCACACTTGCAATCTGTGCTGATACTGTGTGGATTGAGTTTGTCGCATTTTGTGCAGCTTCCAGAACTACATCTTCCACGTCTGTGGTTTGGCTCTTGAACTCCTGGATGCTTACATACAGAGCCACAATGCATCCTCTGCAACACAAAAAACAACACAAAACAATCCATCCTCATGCAACAACAAAAACAACCACTCAATGCTTTGTCTCTCAGCAAGCAAGCAAAGCAGTTGTGGGTTTGTTGTGTTTGCTGCTGCAAGTATGAGCAGCTACAAAGAAGAAGATGAAGAACAAGAAGACAAGCCCAGCAAGCAACACCGAGAAATGGAAAAGAGAGAGAGAGGCATACATGGCGGCAGTAGAGAGGAGGACGACAACGAGGCGAGGAATGGAGTTTGAAACAGGTGCACGACGCAGAGTCTTGGAGCGACAGGAGGAGGAGCGGCGTGCGCGACGACGCCTCCATCGAAGAAGAGATTTGGAGCAAACCAGGAGCGTTAAAAGCAGACCCAAGAGTACCCATGCTGCTGCAATTGCATATCCATAGATTCCTGTGAAGATCACGGACTGCAGCACCATCCATGCACCCAATCTCTTAGCAACTAAAACAGACTCTGAAACTCCAGGAAGCAAAAAAACAATCAGATCCTACAATTGCAATTGCAATTGCACTTGCACTTGCAATTCCCAACAGTTGCACAAACTTTCCCGGACCAGTTTCTAGGGACTTGCAGCAAGCAGGTTGGGTCTTGTTCACGTACCGCCCAGTAGTGTTTGCTTTTGAGATCATAGCCAGCTTTGTACTTCCGGAAGTGGTTCAGAGGATCAATGCGGTCGCTCTTGGCATCCAAAGCTCTGAAGCCGTTGCTGTTGCTGTCGATTTTGTTGCTGCTTCTTTGTTGCAGCAGCAGCCTCGACTGCAGCAGCTCTGGTGCAGTTACTGCTCCTTGAGCTTGAGCTGGAGATGGAAAATGAGATGCTAGAAGAACTTGTACTACTAGAACCAAGACTAGTATTGGCAATTGAGAGTTGATCAAGCTGCTGCTTCTGCTGGGATTCCGCGAGCTTCCATGATGATTCCTGCCGGCATTCATTTCTGTTGCACAAATGTCATGATGGAGGAATAATATTTTGCATGCAGATCCTCGGCTATGTTTCTGATCATGTCCAAATTCTGCTTGCTCAGTCTTGGATCCTGATCTTCTTGAATGAAAAAGAAGAAGATCACCCATTGAATTAAGGTCAAACAGAACTTGTGGTCAAATCTCTTGAACCTCAGCAGCAGCTTTCAAGCATGTGGTGGACGGGGATCTAAGATTGCTGCCATGTCTAATTCATCATGAAGTTGGCAATTAGCTACAACCTTATAAATAAGCTGCAGCAGCGTGCAAGATCGATAGATGGATGATGCAGAAGCTCTAGTACAGCTCAAGATCAGAGCTTGTTGTAGACACAGCTGGTTCAATGCTTCTCTCTCTCTCTGTCTCTCTCTCTCTCTCTGTCTCTCTGTGTCTGTGTCTCTCTGTGTGTCTCTCTGCAAGCTGCAATTTTGAAGACGATGGAGAAGGGGAAGCTCTGCACTGTAAGATGCAAATGCTAGTTACCCAAGTAAGTCTCTGGCTGTTCCTGGATGAATCAATCACCCACCCAACACCGAATTTTATACTTGACAAATCTTCCCGGGAGATCATGCAAGCAAAGATCAGAATTCCTTAGCCGAAAAGCTAGAATACATGAACTTCAATGCTCGAATCCTGAGATCATGGCTAAATTTTTTTCATGATCTCCCAAACTGACCCATGTCGATCGATCATACACGACAAAAACAAAAAAAAAGCAAAAAAGCAAAAGCAATTCTTCTTCTCAAGCGAGAGAGGCACGCAAAAGCTAAACTCCAAACTGGATAGGAAAAAATAGAAAAAAAGAGGTTTATGGCGGGCTCCAAGCTTCTTGCAGTAAAATTTAATTCAACAACAACAAAAACAACAAGTCTTGGATTGTGTAATTCAAGAGCAAGTTGTTAGAATTCTAGACAACGTTCTCTTCCTGTTCAAAGAAGAAGGTCCTTCTCCTCCTCCTTGTCCTGCTCCTCCTCCTCTTCTTCCTCTTCTTCTTCTTGTTGGACTTCTCCCTTCTTGCTGCACACAAACTGTTGTTGTGTATACAAGTTTTTGGGGTGTCCATCTTGCACATGTAATTGCAGCAGATTTCTTTCCCCCATGGGTCACTCCAGGAAGCTGTTGATGATGACGATGATGCCGCTGCTGCATCACTTTGAAAGGGAAAAGTGGCTATTGTTGTGCACAGAGTGACACATGCAGCAGCTAGAGATGAAAGTTAGTTGGGTCCCCATGAACTCTGGACTCTTCCTCGTCCTCCTCTTCTTCTTCCTCTTCTTCTTCCTTCTTCCTTCCTTCCTTCCTTCCTTTCCTTCTGCTGATTCTCTCCTCCTTTCTGCCTGGGAGAGAGAGAGAAAGGGCAGCAGGAAAAGCCACCAACAGGTTGTTGTGCTCACTGTAGCAACCTGGATGGATGGATGGATGGTTGGATGGATGAATTCTTCAAATGGGTCCCCACCTGGATGGATGGATGGATGGATGGATTTTCTCCAAATGGGTTTTCACTCCAAAAACTCAAGAAGAAAAGAAAATAAAAGAAAAGAAATTTAAAAAACCTCTTGATGGTTGCATGGATTTGGAAGAGCAATTTTTTTTTAAAATTTTAATTAATTAATTAATTATTTATTTATTCATTTTTAACCCTGAAAAGCTTTGGGTGAATGGTGGAATCTCTAGCCTACTAGATTTGTTTCTTTCTCCTAAAAGAGAGAAGAAAGAAGTGGAAGGAAAACAAACAGATTTTATCAAACACTTGTACTTTAAGAGAAAGATGGATTGAAGCTTAATGAATGAATGAATGAATGAAAACACAAAGATATACCCATTTCTACTTGGATTTCATTTATGTCATCTTTCCAATATTTTTTCATGTAGATTTTTTGCATGAAAAGATTGCGAGGACAAAAAGAAAAAGAAAAAAAGGAATAAATGTATTCTTCCACAACCCTTGCCACTTTCCTTACCTTTTTATTAAATTTTAAAAAATAAATAAATAAAAATGGGTCATGCCTTTAGGCATAGGCTATGCATTTTGTTGGGTCTACTACAACAACACCACAATGCTAGAAGTAGCTTGGATTTTTATGAGCATAAGTAGGTGATTTTCAATCACACCTATAAAAAGTAATTTGTAATTTCAGAAACTAATTAGGAAAAAAAAAGAAAAAAAAAAGTAGAACTTAAAGATCTAGAAGTAGTAGTAGGTAACGTGAGACAAATGATGAGATACTTCATTTATTTCAAATATCTAATATAATTAGTCTTTAGGTATTTCTATTTATTTTTCTTCTTGTGCAATTTTTAATTTAATTGCAATTTTTTGTTTTTGTTAAGTATTAAAAAATGTAAGTAATAAAAAGATGTTATGTCTATTAAATAAATAATAATGTATAAATATCATGGCATGGACCTTGTGTATTTTATGCCTATATTTGCACTTGCACAAGAAATTTTGGGTTGATTATTTGTTGAGAGGCTCTCTTTTCATGTCTCTCATCACAAAAAATTGGAAAAAAATTTGATTATTTCTCTCACCCTATTGCCCCTTTGATGTTTCTTAAGCCATCACTTTGGATTCTTATGGCAAGTTGGATGCAGGAAACCTTAACATGACATGCAAAAACCCGCAATTGAGTGGCCAAAAAACACAATTTTAGTTACAAATGTTTCTCCAAATTTATAAACAAAGGCAAGACAAAACAAAGGGTTTAAAAAGAAATAGGGTTTAGGGTTTTGTGTTTAAACGAGTTTACAAATTATTTTTATTGAGAGTTTATATGAAAGAAGGCAACAAAAAACAAAAAAAAAAGGAAAAAAAGGGTTTAGGGTTTAAGTGAGTTTAAACATATAATCATGAGTTATAAATGTTTCCCCTAAATTTATGAGAGAAGGGAAGTTTGCAAGACACAAAAGGGGAAAAGAAGGGTTAAGGGTTTAGTGTTTAAGACTTGTCTATTAAGACTTGAATGTTCTTTTTTCGTTTGGCTAATGTTTAGGGTTTAGGACTTGAACAATTTTTTTTCCCCCTTTTTTTTTCCCCCTTTTTTTTTCCCCTTTTTCCCTCTTTTTTATTAGCTAATGGAAGAAAATAAAATTTAAAAATCCATACTCTACATGAGTTTATTTCTCTTTGTTTTCAGGTAATTGCTTGTAGTATGGCATTCAAGACAAAGTAACAATTTGATTTGATACACAAAAGCCATGTTTCTTAGAATGTTTCCATCACTGTAGCTATTGCTGCATTTCCTTTTTGCAAGACCTTGGTGGGCTCTACATGACCTTTGCAGCAATTGTTATGTTTTGACGAGAATTTTCAAGACTTGGGGTGATTCTTAACTTCAAAGTTCATACCATCTTCTTTAACTCGTCCACACTCATAGTTCATTTTGTTTTTGCAATCGATCGTCATTGCCAAGCACATGTTGAATTCACGTCACATTAAAAAATTCTAAAGTTTTAGCACACCACACCACGCCACAAGTCAAATTCACGTCACACATTTTTGTACAAAAAAAAACCTTAAACCCATCAAAAGACATGCTTCACAATCTATCAACTTGTCAAAATAAAAGACTCATTGACATGGAAAAAAAAAGAAGTTGGATATGAAAATGAAAGCAAAGCACTATAACATCAAATTCCAAAAGAAAAAAAACTAAAACCAAGAGAGAGAGAGAGAGAGAAAACCATGTTTGGAGGTTGTTGGTTAATAACTAAACCCAATCTAAGGGAACATGGAGGTGATGAGAGAACATAAATAAACTCAATCTAAGGGAACATGGAGGTGACAAGAGAACATATATTTTCACCATCAAGGAATGATACAAGTCTTTTGGGGTGTATTCGTGTCCCGTAGCTGACTATGGTGGTTAACTATGTACTAACCATTGTCATGTAACCATGAAGGATGGATGCTATGTGAACACGAAAACACTTTTCTGTTGTATTCCTTTCCCATAGCTGACCACGTAACTACAGTGGTTACTTATGTACTAACCATCCAAATGTAACCATGCGGGATGGATGGATGGATGGTATGTGGACAAGAAACAAAGTTTTCATTGTAATCTTGCCCAATAGCTGCTGACCATGGTGATTAGCAATGTACTAACCACCCACACAAATGATGGATGATACGTGGATTAAAAAACACTTTTCTATTGTATTCCATAGCTAACCACGGTGATTAGCAATGTACTACTAACCATCCACACATATGATGGATGATATGGGGATAAAAAACACTTTTCTATTGTATTCCATAGCTTACCATCGTGGTTAGCTATGTACTAACCATCCACACATATGATGGATGATAGATATGTGGATAGAAAACACTTTTTTATTGTATTTCATAGCCCACCATGGTGGTTAGCTATGTACTAACCATCCACACATATGATGGATGATATGTGGATAGAAAACATTTTTTCTATTGTATTCCATAGCTCACCATGGTGGTTAGCTATGTACTAACCATCCACACGTATGATGGATGATACGTGGATAGAAAACACTTTTTTTATTGTATTCCATAACTCACCATGGTGGTTAGCTATGTACTAACCATCCACACATATGATGGATGATATATGGATAGAAAAAACATTTTATTATTGTATTTGAATGTACAAATTAATCACATGTATGTAATATCTACCAAACCACCTAGTAGCCACCAAATGCCTTACCTGCTTATGAGATTATTCTTTTGACACATGCAATTCGGTTAGCTCCAACAACAATTCCACAACAAAATTGTCATGTGGGGAAAAGAATTTCAAAAGTCAGCAAGTCTATATTATAAGTAGAGCAATACATACTACCAACTTACCTAGCAAATGACTGAGAAGATGGAGAGTGAATAAGTCTCTCTAGACATAAGTCAAACCCTAAACCTCTCCTATCGCTAGGATTCCAATTGGGTAGTCCATCAAGTTAGTTGAACACCAACAAATGTCATAATTCAACATGAATTGAATGTCAACTTTGATTCACCCAACTCACTTTCTATGGGGGATTCTCTAGTCGACCTTGCTCCTAATCTAGGATTCTAGAGGATGGTAAAGTTGGAGCTATGTCATTCACCTTTTACAGTAGAGTTATCTGGAAAGTTATCCTCTGTTTTTACCCCAATCTCCTCTTATTTCGGCCCCTATCCCCCTCTTTCAGTGGTATCCGCAAAATAATGAAAGTTTACTAAATCTGGGCATGAAATGCCGAAACTCAGCACTTAATCAACAACGTTCAAGACTACTTATAGTAGTTGTACAGGTAGGAGCAGTGAAAATATATGTAGCGGCAGTGAGGCTCTCAGGAAAAGGGAAAGATAGGATGAAACTCAGTTTACCATCAAAATTGGTGGGAAAACTAGTTTGGGTCCCAGTTATTTCATTTTGTAAAATTTTCATTCCCACTTACAAGTTTGATGCCCTACTATGCCGATACTGGCCATTCTTGCCCCTTGATAGCCTGACTTTACGGATAACTCTAATTAGTGATTTGTTTTTGGGGTGGAGAATATTTATAAAAAGGAACATTCCATAGCAAATTTCCTGTTTTTTGGGGGAAAAAACTAGTCAAACAAGAAAACATTTATTTGAAAATGATCAAAAATTGGCACAATTGTCTGCAATATGAAAGGGAGTGCTTAATATTTTTTACTTTCATATTTTGAATATTGCTAAATTTGGCTAAATATAGTTATGGATTATCACCACTTGAGTAAAATCACAAAGTTGAAAAAAAAAAACATTGCTAACAACTTGATTTTGCATGTTCAACTATGTTAATCAAGCATTTATATCCGTGTGATTTTATAAGCCTATTAAATTTTTAGGTCTTTTATTTTTTCTATTTTTCTATCTCAAAAATTTAATAAATTATTCCCCCAAAAAAGAAAAATAGTCAAATTTACAATGAAAAGTAAAATTTTCGAAATTTTTATTTTTGTCAAAAAAAAAAAACGTTCCTTGTTTCATGGTTTTTTAAGAGAAAATTTAATTGCTTAAAATGTTTGTGTACTTGTTTTGAGAGTGCTTCAATCTTCTATCAACTATTAACAAAAAGGTGTGCTAGATAAGTTGTGATTCCCTTTACATTGTCATTTTTCAATAAAAGTGAGACTTTACGTACAAAGTAGGTGAATTTTTTTTTCATTAAATTGAAGGAATGTTCAAGTTTTTAAGGAACTTTGTAGTCTAGAACAATAGAATCGACATGTGTTACAAAATTGCTCCATGGACACAAACAACCCACACATGTCTTTGGAGCCTTAAATTTCGGACACAATATGAATGCTTTGATATATTAGTTGTTCACAATTCACAAATTTGAAGATGCCGATTCACCACATCTACATATATCTAGACAATACAAAGTAAATTCATCATGTGAGACCCACCAAACCAAACAAGACTAAACCACAAATCACAAATCATGGGGAGATTAAAAAAATCCCCATCTCCTCCCCGTGTTAGAATATAACTTGACCACAACCCACTAATCTTTTGGAGGTTGGAGAATGATCAATGTAAGTGAATTGGGACGTTCTCAAATAATTCCTTATGAATTAGATTAGGTGGAACTACTTTACTTAATCAAAATTCCAAAAGGAATAATCATGCATTAAAATAGTGCAAAATATAGCTTCCTAAGAAAGTATTAGGTTGATGACTAAAAACACACCATCAAATCTAACAAAGTCACACACGTTTTAAAGCGTGCACACAAATGATGATGAGACTCATAGAACACGACAACGTGGAAATAAAGTCCCTCAAAACACACCCAATTTTATTTTATTTTGAAACTCCATTCACATTGAACTAAGTGCAAACAACAAATGACTAAGAAAAAATAAATTATTATATATTTTATAATAAATTCCTTAAAAAAAAAAGGAAAGTAAATGGAAAGGGCTCTTATTTATGTACATATTATTAGTCTTGGATACAAGAGTTGGAACTTCTTTAGCCTTAAAAAACCAACAAAAAACTTCTTTGCCTTAAGAAAAGCAAAGCATGTGTATTATACTATCATCATCGTCGTCCTTCTCCACCAAATTGGTGGCCAAGAGAATGTTACAACAAATCCGACATTATATATTGTAAAGGAAGAATGAAGCTTCCCCTGACTCCGTACAGACAGTGGCCACGGACAGTTAAGAGTAACAGAGTACTCTTCAAAGGCTCAAACCCTAAACCTCTTTTGAGGGGGAGATCGGGGCTCTAAGAATCTTTTGTTATTGAATTTTGTAAATGAAAAGTAGACCCATAAATGAGATGGCCCGACTTTTAAAATTTGAAAAGGCACCTAATGCGTCCACCTCTACTCACTAGGTTGGCACTTGGTGCGAGTCCGAACTTACGGCTTTTAGGCCCATAAAAGTTGGTTATTGCACTTTAAAGTGACCCAAGCCGAGACTTCGGAAGAAAGTTTGGGGTTCTTTAAAAGAAGCGTTAAAAGAGTGCCAAATGCCAAGTGCTCCATCTCACACCGACCCTTATTTTAGTTTTTTAAAGCCTTTTTTTTTTTTTTTTGGGGGGGGCGGGGTGTTTTTGAGACATGTCACATGCCAAGTGCCCCCACATCTTGTCATGTAAACCACCCATCTCCTTAGACACACAATTCTTCTTCCCGTCTCCTTACAAAAGCACAAACGAAATTTTTTTAAAAAAAAAAGGGTGTGGGGAGGACATTCTCCTTTTACAATACTAGTATGCTTTGGGCGGAGGTGGGCGAGGGGGGGGGGGGGGGGGGGGGGAAGGACAGGGCAGACAGGGGGTTTTTTAAAGAAGATTACCCCTTTTTGGGGTGGACATTTTTTGGTG
>Ga0116231_10005374_pt1 | contig 25283 bp, 17 predicted proteins | sample S1TSphgellanicum_2_FD_89695 | JGI IMG/M metagenome (GOLD analysis project Ga0116231, IMG submission 89695) | Host-associated microbial communities from peat moss isolated from Minnesota, USA - S1T2_Fd - Sphagnum magellanicum MG | ecosystem: Host-associated > Plants > Peat moss > Unclassified... | reverse complement strand
TTTTTAAGATTAAAAAAATAATTTTTTTTAAAAAATTTTTTTTTTTTTCCACTGGGTACACCCCCCCCCAACAAATTCCCCCCCCCCCCCCCCCCCCCCCCCCCAACACACACACACACACACGAAAAAAACAACTCAGAAAAACTCGAGTGACAAAGCACTTTGGGTGCCATAACCGAAACCTAAAACCGAGGTCCTAGCAACTTTGGGGACCTGGAAAGCCTAGAGGCACGGAGTCAACCAAGTTCCTGTTCCCACAGTGGACACAGGAGAAAACAAAAAGGAAATGCCAGGTCTATTTTTAACACTTCGATCCTTCAATTTTGAGACCTCGAAAAGCATAAGAAATAATGCGGCCAAGGAGCCGAGATGCCGAAAATTGGCGCGCACTCACACGTAAGACACAAATACCTACACGACGTACCAGTGTTTTTTTTAATTTGTGGGGGGCGACGTGGGGGTGGGGGGGAGGCCAAATTTCGACCTGAAAAATAAGTTTTCGACCTATACAAAGGCTTTTTCATGGAAAAAATGGCCCAAATTCGCCAGATTTCGAAGGGAAAAAAGAAATCCAAATCGCCAGATTTTCTTATGATAAGTTCCAGCAGATAGCCAAGGTAGCCAAGAGTATTGAGGGATTTTCTTTTTTTCCAACTTTAATATCTAGTATGTAATCAAATTTGGCTAAATCATCTTATGAATGATCATCACTTTCGCTACATCCAAAAATTGAAAAAAAAAAAACCAAAAAACCAAAAAACCTCTGCGATGTAGGCTTTAGCAATGAGCATTGGAAATACTTTTTACCTACTAACAAGGTACATATGTGTACCTACCTCACATATGTACCTTTTACTTGGTAGGTAGGTATATATAAACTTATTCTCACATAATTCAAGGAAAAATCATATAAATACCCGGACTGATAACCTGAGGGTACACACAGCTGGTTCTGATACTCGCATACTGTCGATCGGGACCATTACACGTTTGGGGTGGCTGGAGAGGTGTAACCACGGGTGTCCGAAGGTCACGGGTACCACTAGTATATATTAAAAAGACATCACCAAGTTCCAACCAAGTTCCAAACTATGGTCAGGGCGTATAGTCAATATACCCAGGTAACCTTTGCACAATTGACATGGTGAGTATTTAAGTTGGTCTGACTTTGGGTGGTGGAAAGGGGGTTGGAACTTGGAACTTGGGTTTGGGGGGTGGGCCAGAATGGGGGGCCCAATGGGCACCCTAAACTTGGAAGTATCCACTTTCTTAAATTGTCAGCCTACCTATTTACCTTCTAGGTATTAAAAAAACTGGACTCCCATGATGGGGAACAGAAAGGAGAAAATAAAAAATTCATTTAACCCATGATTTGTCAGCACAATTGCAGCATTGGTTTTTTGATTTTTCTTTTTATTTTTAAAAATGAATAATAATTCAGCAATGTTCATGGGAACAATAGGTAAGGGGTGTTCTTAGGAAGGGCTAACCATTATTAGTCCAGGCCAAAAATAGTGGCAGCTAATTTTAGGAATAGAATTTCCATGAGTTTGAGGGAAAATTTCATCACATTTTGACACAATTTTTTAGGTGTGGGTTCAGTTTTTTTAATTACCAGTTTTCTGCAAACTTGTTGTCAATTTTAAATTAGTTAAATATTTCTTGAGATGATCACCAAATGATATTACATCAAAAGCCTGAAAAAAAAAAAACACTGATTCTGAGTTCGTTTTTGGGGGGCATTCTTCATGGGATGGTACTAGGAATTGTGACTTAAATTTTTTTGAGAACAACATGCAACATTTACTATTCTAAATCTTCGGGTTTGAAATTTAAAACTTGCCATAATGGGCATAACCATTATTATTACCCCAATGAGACATAGATATTTTTATTTTAGGATAAGTGAATCAATTTGCTTATGAGGACACAACAAAACAAAAAAAAAAAAAAAACAAGCACAATTGCAGTACCTTTCATTGTCTGCAATGGTCTAGTTGATTGCTTAGGTCTCATTTGGCAATGGAAGCTTAGTTTTTCAGAATGGACAATGGCATTTTGGGTTGTACCCTTACAGGGGTGGACTGGCAAATTGCTGTTACAAATTCTTAAACGCCCAATTTCGACTCTTATTGTACTCTGGGTCAGTTACCTAACATATCTCACAACCACGTCCGACTTTCTTGGCAATTGAAAGAAAACCCTAAAATCTCAATCCAGTCAACATCCATCCAAAGTGGTGTCTTTGTGGGTGTTGGTCTACTCTAACGTTACAGCATCTGCAACTGCGGTGCTCACTATGTGATCTGCACAAATATTTTTCACATCCAAGTTTAGTTATTTACTTTTTTGCAAACCACCCCGCCCATAAAACTGGGACAGCAAATAAGTGGCATACTACTAATAGCAAACCACCTACATCAATCATTACGATTGGCCAATCAGAGACACTTGAACAGCAGTCAGATCAAATTTATTACATTATTTTATGCAGGTGCACAACGTTGTTGCTCCACCGTTTACTGGCCACTGCAAACTGCGCAACTGTGCTGACCCAAAACCATTTTCCTGAGCCAAACTGGCATGTTTTGACTTTTCTTCATCCAATTTTACTGTGCATGATCACATACTGAGCACCGCTAGAGATGCTCTTAGTCCATACCCTCCCTCCTCCTCTACGGTCTGCATGATTCTCTCAGGATTGGAGGGTTTAGGGTTTATTAGGGATAGGGGGGGGGGCGGATTAGGGAAGAGGTTTTGGACTTAATAATTAGGTACATTACCATACTAGTCCATACTGTCCTCCACTACAGTTTGGACGACTCTCTCTTGGGGTTTGAGGTTTAGGAGTGTCTAAGGTTTTATGCCCATGAGGTAGAACATGGGTTTTTATGTGATGGGATGATCCAGAAACTGGCTCACTATGTCCCACTGCCATTAGCTTACTACGCCCAAAATGGTAAAGAACAGAGGTAGGCATAGAAATTCTTGACAGCCAATGAGGTGAGCCAGAATGCACCCAAGTGACCCAGCTTTTTTCTTTGGGAGAAGACAGGGGGCAGGTATTAGATCTTTTGGATTCTTTTGTTCCCAACTTGTTCCCATCAAGTTCTCACTGTGTCCCCAACATGTTCCAAAGCTCCCAAAGTATTTCCCAACAATGAGCACCCCATTTTATCTCATATCCTTTGCCCTAAACTCTACTCTTGTAACCTATAAAAGCATCCTAAGAGGAGGAGACTACAATACATATATCTATTTTGGGACTGTTTCAAAGAGCTTTTTTTTTTGGTGGTGGGCCAATCAAAGATGCCCATGTCAAAAGAAAAACATTGCACTTTGGGCGTCCCCAAGCTAATCAATATGAAGCACACTATAGCTCATTATATCTAGTTTACAGTTGTAATAGACTTTTCTGCAGTAGCTCTAACATCTAGCGTGCCCTTGTGTAGTGAATTGGCGTTTTCCTCACAATTATGTGAGCTTGTTCAGTTTCGGAGAAGTTTGGTGTTTGGACCCTGGAGTACCAAGTGAGTACCAGCACTCTGTTAACACTGAAAAGGTCAATCTTGAATAGAGACCTGAGCATGGCAAGGATATTGTGTTTAGATTCATTATAGAGTATAGTAGCTTAATGGATTTTTGGCCCCTAGGTAATACTAGGTCTATTTTTATGTGAGGATTTTTGAAAGATGATATTTTTGGCTTGTGTTGAAACTAGAAATTAGTTATAGAGTTATGATATCTTGAAGGATTTTGGTTTCTTTTAGAGGATTTTTTAAAAAGATTATATTTTTGCATGGTGAAATGTTTGAATTTTCATCGTTCTTCTTTGCCTTAAGATACTTTTTAATGTAAATGGCAAGGCCACAGTGTGTCACACGTACCCCTTGTTTGGTTGTGTGTTTCATTTTGCACTTGCATGGACCAAAGGGTGCCATGCTATGCAAACTTTGTAAGCTGTTTGGTATTTTCTCAAACTAAGTTTCACAACTAATATGGTTAGGCTTACTGAATGTTCTTTGATTCTGAATTTTTTTTCCAAAAACCTGGAATGGGGAGGTTATATCAAAATCAAAGAACAGCCGAACACTGGTTATTTATTACCTTACCCTAAGGTCAGTTTTGTCATTAAATAATCCTCAAAATAGTGAAATGATTTTTTTTGAAAATATGAACTTGACATGTTGAAAATCATCATAATTAGAACATAGGCTACACTCTGAATAATTTCACTAGTCATATCACAATACTACAGTAGACGATAGAAATAATAATAATTTCAAATTTTAAAAATAATTATTCATTTTGTCAATGTGGAAACTGACCCTAGGCTATGGTACCTCAGAGTTTTCTTGGATTGCTAGTTTCACCCTTTTGGAATAAAGTTATCTGACTTTGTGTTTCAGGGGAGGGGTGAGGGGAAGAGATGGGCTTTCCTCCTTTTGCCAGAATTGAAGCTCATGATGCCACAAAGACATTTTGCTAGTGGTTAGAGCTGAAGCATAAACGAGGTGCATGCCAGAAACTATGCTACGAGAAGACTACATTTAGCACTACAGGGAAAAATAAGACAAAAAAAACCAGCTGGAAACTATAGATGCAACCAGCATATAACACTCCTGGGCACAAATGTGTAGTGTAAATATATATCATTTGACTTCACACTTTCTGCTTTGCAACTCCTTGGGAGATGTTGGAAGCTAATGAATGATTGGCAAGAGTGAACCAGCACCCACTAGGGCACCATGTAAGATGGATGATGTGTGTCGACAATAAACACTTTTTCATTGTATTTCTGTCCCATAGATATAATCATGATGGTTTGCTATGGACCTAACCATCCACATAGTATCTACCCTCATCGGAACTACCGACGTAGTGCCCACTTACATTCCATGGCTACTTACCTTTGTTTCTTTACTTATGTAGGGGAAGAGGGACATAAGAGATATGTCTATGGCTTATAGCATAGGTTGCCAAGATGGAACCTTTTGTAACTCGGTTCATTCGTCCATAACTGAGTCAATGGATGGTGCATCGGTGGGTGCTGGATGCAAGAATGATCCATTCATATTCACGTCCTTACTCTTCATCTAAGGCATTGGAAGCTCATGATACATTCCTAAGGTACTTTTCCTAACAATTGGGTTTATAGTCTAGACACCAAAACTGAAATGTGCCAAGCTTCTTGGCTTGTGGCTATCAGAGTACTGAGTCCTAACCCATATTATTGCAAATTTTAGAACATATTTTTAATTCTCCTTGAAAAAAATATTTCTTGCCAAAATTTGGTATACAGCCCTTATGCTATGTTGATGACAAAACCCAATTTTCAGAATGTGCAAGAATGATAATATGGAATTATGATGGATGTGAAACTCGGTGCCCTCCAACTAATCAATATAATTTGAAATTCACCATCTTCCATTTGCCTCATGATTACACACCTCACTGCACAGAACAACCTTATCATGGCCCTCTATCATTGCATATCAAAACCCTACCATTGCACACCTCACACCCAAAATTACTACCTTACCCTAAGGTCAGTTTCGTCATTAAATAATCCTCAAAATAGTGAAATGAAATTTTGTGAAAATAGGAAGGTGACGTGTTGAAAATCATCTTAATTATCATATGCTACAGTCTAAAATAATTTCACTACTCATATCACAATATTATCATAGATGATGATGGAAATATATATAATTTCAAAATTAATAAACGATTTTTTTTTTGGGAAAAAATAATTATTCATTTTGTCAATGTGGAAACTGACCCTAAGGTACGGTATGTCACATGCAAGAATCCAAATGCTATGTCCAAGTGCTGTTGTGCAAGGATAGGGATCAATAGTGTGTGAAAGTAGGGTTTTGGGTTTAGGATTTGTGTGATTGGATAAGGAACACCAGTATGCAGCAAAAAGGAAATATGTAGGTTTGTGAGAAAAGTAGGGGGATTGTAATGATAGGTTCATTTAACCCTAAATCCCCAAATTTTCTGCCTGCAGCAGCTAGCCCTAAACTGAAAACCTTCACTGGCTGGTATGCTTCCCTGTGTGCTTGTCTATGCAGATACCCAATTGAGCTAAACCAAGTAACCTTGTCATATCAGCATATAACTTTGTTTTCTGATGTTTTCTTTTTTTCTCTCTCTCAGATCATGGAGTCATGGATTATATTTTTGTCATGGCATGCCATAACAAATTTACATACCCTCCCCTGACCTTTAACCCATTTCACTTCAAACCCAAATCAAAACCAATAGAGACAAGTTGGAGTGGTAACAACCTTTGTAAATTTGTGTCTGTTGGATTGTCTGAACTGGTGGTGGCCATCAAATAGCCTGACCAAAAAAGTGTGCATAGAAGTTGTTGAGAGAAGGTGCACTCTTGAGTAGATTGAAGCCACTGGTACAATAATAAGAAGGGGGAAAAGCCTGTGGTTTTTCTTTCCTTTTTGTGTGTGTGATGGAACAAATAATAGCAAATATTGGGTTGGCAATGGGCATGTTAAGAACATCATGACTTACACAGACGTCTGACTATATTGCTTTGATTGAAGCTTTCCCACATGTTTTCCATATTATTGGAAAGTATAGCATCATGAGAATTGACAAACCCTTCCCTTTTCGTGGGGGAGCTATGTCGGGTTCTTAATAACTTAGCATGGAGTCCTGAATTGCCCCCAAAGCAATGTTTTTTCTTTTGGGTGAAATTTCGCCAAATTTGGACCTGAAAATTGTGGTTTCAACCTATACAAAGGAATTTTGACCCAAAAAAAGATCAAAATTCACCGGATTTCAAAGAAAAATAAAATACAAATCACCAAATTGACATATTGAGTTTCATGTTCATTGTAAACACAAGCATGTTACATTTAAGAGCAATTGAACAATGTTGTGTTTGGCTTGTGTTTTCTAGTTTTTTCAGAACCAAGATGTAGTTGAAGTGTGATGGGTGCCATTCAAGTTTGGTAGTGATAGTTGTATTCATCGTTCTATTGTAATAATAGCTTGTTTAGTTCCATTATTGTGACCATAAAATGAAGATATTTTTCGGAGACCATTTTATATAAATGGATTCAATACCTATGTAAAATTATAGTTGTAAAAATAATGTCAAAAGTAACATTAATTTTACAACTATGTTTTATACACAAGCAATTAATGTTTGACTGATATTTTTATTGCTTGTGTATAAAATCCATGAATTGCTTTTTATAAACCTCTTTCCCATTGGGGTTTCCAACAAGGGTTATAACTTGAGATTATGGTATGATGGGCTTTATGGAGGAGCATAGGGGGAAAATACACTTGCTAGGATGTCTAAAAAACATATGAGAGGATTGAACAATTATAATAAACAATGATTTCACATTTGTCCATCCATACTTTGTCTTTTGGATAGTTAATTGCAACATACATGTTTGTTTTCCTTTTGATTGTATTGGTGATGGAATTCACATAGGAAACAACAATGAAATTAATAATGATGATTCAAATTTATGGATAGGTTAGGAATGTGGCATTTGTTTCTAATCATTAAGACAATTGTAATATGTGGACTAAGCTTTTTGAATACACATACATGTGCAAATATATAATTTTAATGGTAAGAATTGATCACTATAAAATTGTGTGCTTTATTGGGAGGGTTCATTTGTGGTCCTAACATTTGTTCCATGGAACCACTTAGTCTTAAGGTTGGGCATGAATTATATGTGTTTACAACAACATTGTTCCATGCTATTTGTAGCTCATTTAGAAATCCAATTTTTGCATCCATTGGGGGTTGATTCATTTTGTTGCATTGGTGGGTCCAAGTATCAATTTTGTGGTTATTTCAAAAAATGTAATTTGGTGACTTGCACATGAAGCTCCTACAAAACTAAATTGGAATGAGGTTTTAGCATATTAGCTTCATTTTTTGTCTAATTATTCAAAAGAAAACTCCATTTAATATCATTATTATGACTTGAAATATTTAGTGTTCGCCTTCATGTTGTTTTGAAGATAATTTTTTTAAAAATTCCCAATTTAAATGTATTTTAACAAGACATAATTGCATTATGCACTAACAATATTGTGTTCAAACTTCAAAACATTATATTGACATATGATTATGTTCAAAAGATGGAAATTTAAAAATGATATATTGGATACATTAGATTTAAAGGTGTAAGATTTTTATATACATTTTTCTGAAAGGTTTAATTCAAAGTGTGAATACATTAATGCAATATCATCATTGTTGGTTCACCAAGGAATTTTTTCATTTTATTGTCACCTATGGTATTTGCATTCGGCCTTCAATTAAAGCATGAGGTAAGTGCAAAGCATTCAATGGGAGACCAAGGGCTTCATTGAGAAGAATGTAAAAGAAAAATTTGTTTAAACATCCACTTGCAAGAAAAGCATGGAAAATAGAAATCATTAAGGACTCCCCATAATGTCATCATGGAAATAAATTCTTTCCCCATTTTTGCTTTCAACTATTTAAGATTGTTAAACTTGAATACACACATAAAAATTGGATATGCACTTGAATTCCATTTCAAAATTGTTATATTACATTGGAAATATATATCAAATTTCAATAAAACCTTTCTAAAAAAAGGTTGGACTTGCCCCAAATACAACTTGAATTTGAAACTATGAAGCCTTAAAATATCATGACACAAAATGTTTTGAGTTATTTTGAGAACCATTGACAATGGTTGAATTTGTGATGAGTGTTGACTACAAGCTTGTTGTAGTAACATTAAATGTCATGTTTATAATTGTTGTGTGTAAGGTGGGTCAAAAATGGTTTTCTTTAACAAGGCAATATGCCATTAATGATCTTAGAAGTTGTTATTCAAACATCATGGTGAAGAACTAAAGATCATCCCATAAATGTTAAATTTTTAAATTTAAATCATATCGAGGAATTACCTAAATGGGACCAATATCTACATTTGTTAATATCATTTGACAAGTCTAAAGAGCCCACTATTCTACATTAGAAGTTTTAAAATAAATAAATAAATAAAGATGATTGAATGGTTAATAATTATTTTGAAATTTTTTGTTTAGTTTTTTCAAACTTCCATAAGTATTTGGAAATGCCTTTTTTTTGCAATGTAAGCCCACTATGTTATAATTCACATTAATTGATGTAAACATGTTTTAACCTTTTAAATATCATTATGAAAATTTAAGACTCCTCATGAATTTGGGATATGGGACATCTTCCTCCTTGGTTCTAACACACCTCCCATTTAGTGTAAGAACATTTCAATTGCTTACCCAACCTTTGGTTTTTTATTATCCTTTAATTGTGTCATGTTTTGAACTTGTGTTTAGTTCAATCACTTATCAAGGACTTGACATCATCTTAGGAAGAACATTTCCTTGCCATTCCAAGGACTTGGTGGTGAACCCAAATTAGGGTTGTGAAACTCCCCCTCACTAAAAAAAAAAAGATCATTGCCTTCATTGACACTATGGGATTCATTTGGAAGCCACATTTTTAATGGACCATTTTTTTGAGGTTAACACTTTTCTTCTTTCTTAGTTTCATAATTTATCTCAAGCCTTTTGATACCAAACTTTTACTTTCATTCTCAATCAAACCTTTTGTTTTGTAAAGCATATGTCACAACTTTAAGGCAAGGTTTGTGACATCATTTGTTACCAATGGCATTCTATTTGGGTTCATGTTGAAAAGGTTTCATATGAACATGATCAATGATGTGATCATGAAGATGATCATCTTAATGCCATGAGCCTATTAACTATTTTAAAACACTTGTGTAAATGTCCTTCATGGCCAAATGGTTAACATTATTCATCAAAATGAACCTTGGATTCATTAAAATGAGAAATTATTTGTTGAGGAGGATGATTCAAGATGGTCAAATTAAGGCCCATTTTAGATGGGGGTCCAAGGTCCAAATTCCTAAAAACCAATTTGGATTCATTTGAAGCAAATTGAATCCTTGAGTTGGACTTTGCCTTGGACCCTAGCTCACATATTAGTTTTCTAAATCATGTCCATTGAACTTTTTTTTGGTTTTAACCAATTAATTTTCCCTTCAAAATGGTTCATTGTAAGTTTAGCCTCAATTTGCCACTTTTCGGTCTTGGGCTCTCATTTAAAGGCCATGGGTTGAATTTATGGTTTTCAACCAATACAATTATCTTATTTTATATTTGGACCTTCAACCTTAAACTCTCATTTAAAGAGGCTTTAAGTTATTTTGAAGGCAGTAAAGATGAATTTTATTTTTTTTACTTTTGAAAATGAAAGATTACATCCATGGAAGTTGATCACAATATTACTAGGGAATTGGCATCAACCTATTTGAAGGTTTACACCAAAATATGTTAGAAATATGTGCAAAGTTAGGGAAATTTGTGATTATGGTATTCATGGGACAAGTTCAAAAGTAGGATTGAAAACTAACTTCATCTCAAAAAAATTTGGTTATATAACATTGAACAAAGTTTAGGACTTGTTATGCATGCACATAACAATAATTTGTATTGATACTTAAAGCTTTCAGTAATAAAAAATTGAAAATCTTAAAAGCTTATGAGTTTCACTAACTTTTCATTTTTGTGAAAGGACTTTTGATTTAGGTGAAACTAGGCTTCAACATAACAAACCTAGTTCTTTGTTCAAAGTCATATTAAAATTGGAAGGTTTTGGAATGTAAGGAAAATGAAAAAAAAAGATTAAAAAAAAACATTTTGACAAGAAATTCAATCTATCACAAATATATACCATGAAGAATAATAATTATTAAAACCCCCACCAAAAACCTTTTTCATGATGTTGGACCAATGAATAAAAATATTTGAAATAAGAATTTTAATACATCAACATATTAAAGAAAGAAAATGTATGACAAATAATTTTATTTCTTACTAATACGAATTTTGATCAATCCTAAATCAAAGTTACAAGGTACATAAGTAAAGGTACACTCACACTAATAAAAACCACATCAAATATAACCAATGCTTAATTTTTCATTTTTAGTGTCAAAAGTTGTACTAATGTTTCAAGTTTTTAATGTGTATCTTTGATACTTTTGAAATCAGATGGCAACATTGACAATCAATGAACAAAACATAAATCCTAGCAATACTTGATGCCATGATATAAAACCTATCAAAATTTTGTTACCAAAAACTATTAATGCAAAGAAGAAATACAAATAAATAAATAAATAATGTAAAAAATCATATTTGATTGTTTGAAAAGGTCAAATGTTTAAGCCTAAGGTGATAATAATGGGGGTTTAGACTTGTGTTTATTTTTCAATTTCAACAATGATTTGAATCATTAATGATGAAGTTGAAATGACACATGTGACCTAAAAATGAAAAGATTATGTTGAAGTTGCATTTTGACATAAAGACTTTTTCTAGGTTGTTTTTTCAATTAACAACATTTGAAAAGTTTTTTTTCAAATCAAAAGTTATTGTGCAACATTTAAGGTTTCAAAGTATGGAATGGGATATGAATAAAAAGCTTGTAAAATAATATGACACACCTCAAAAGATTTAGTGTTGAAAACTTGAAGAGTAGTATAAGAAAACATAAGATTTTTGGATATCAAGTTATGTCATGGGAGAGGAGTTAAACGTTTGCAAAATATGAAAGAAAATAGTTTGACATGGTGGGAAAGGAGTTGAAATTGAATATGAACCTCCATAATAAAGATCTTAAATTCAGCTACCAATAGCAAACAACAAGTCAATAATATGGATAACAATTTGATAAATATGTAGGGTTTCTTATTGAAGTGAAAAGTTATTCAATTAACTAACCTTATTTTGTACACAATTTTGGCATACAACAAAAAAAATTCAAAATTTTCATTCCATCAAATTCATGTTATGTCAACCAATTTGTTAATACCATTTGATGACTAAGGATTATCAAAATGCATTTCAACATGCACTACATTTTTAGGATTATATTTAAATGTGCTTTCAAACTTAATTATGTTTTAGCATGCATTACATTTTGAAGACTACCTAATTGTGCTTCAACATGCACTACCTTTTTGAAAATTAAAGATCATTTTTAAAATGTGTTTCAAACACAAATTACATTTTGAAAATCGTTTAAGTGTTTTGAATTTAAGTGTGCATTAACATGCATTACACTTTGAGGATTATTTGAATGTGCTTTAACTTTGTGAACACTTTTCATGGACTCCTTAAATGTTTTTACCATGAACTATTCTTTGAAGATTAAAAATTATTTACGTGTGTTTCAACATGCATTACATTTTGAAAATTATTTAACTTTTTCATATTTAAATGTGTATTAACATGTATTACATTTTGAAAACAATTTACTTAATTATGTTTTAACATGATGCATTGTAAGTTCATGGGAGGTTGTGGATTGATTTCACTTCACAAAAATTCCAAGGTTTGGTAATGTAATTTCATATAAAAAATGGTTCAATCATGAACCAATATCATGCACAATAAATCATAAGAAAAAAATTATTTAAAAAAAATACATATATACTTTCACAAAATGATTATTTTTCAAAAAAATCCATGAAAATATTTTTCATCAATACAAAAGTGGGGTGCAGTTCATTGGCTTAAATCATTATGGGATTTAAAAAGTGAAATAAGTTCATTTCACTTTAATGATTCACCTTAGTTACGCTTATTTCACTATAGAGTCATTATGTAAACATCATGTTTCATTATTAGTTGAAATAATTCATTATTATAATTTACCATGGTAAATAGGTTTATTTCCATGTTATTATTTTAAATATCACATGTTACATTAGGATATACCCTATGTTATTTTAGGCCACCCTAATTATTTTAAATAATACTTTAAGTTATTATAAGTTATTACATGTTATTTTACCTTAAAATACCTTAGTTTATTATAGGTTTTTTACTTTAAGTTATTTAAAGTTAAACTATTTAACTGACTTTAAGTTATTTTATTTTGAACTATTATATGTTATTTCAAATTATACTTTAAATTATTCAAGGTCATTTTATTTATGTTATAATAGTTAGGATTAACCTATGATAAATAACTTGGATAACTTATAATAATTTATTATAAAATAAATGATAACATATAATAACCCACAATAGTCTATACTAGAATATTTAACAATAACCTATGGTAAATAACTTAAAATAACCAACAATAGCCTCTGGTTAAATAATTTAGAATAACCAATAATAGTTTATTATAAAATAACTTAAAATAGTTGATAATAACCTATGATATAATAATATGAAATACTCAAGAATAACCTATGAAAGAATAACCAAAAAATGGCCAAAGGTGAAATAATTTAAAATAACCAAAATTAGCCTAGGGTAAAATAAACTAAAATAACCAATAATAACTTAAGGTAAAATAAGCTAAATAACCAACAATAATTTAAATTAAAATAACCTAGAATAACCAATAATAACTTAGAGTAAAATAACCTAAAAATAACATACAATAAAATAATCAACAATAATGGTTAACCTATGATAAAATATCTAACAATAATCTAAAATAATCAAAATAACCTATGGTAAATATCCAATAAAAACATAAATAATCAAGAAGAACCTATTGTTAAAAAAAAAAAAACATAAAAAATTAATGATAACCTATGGTAAAATAACCAATAATAATTTAAAATAATTAATAATAATATATGATAAAATAGCCGATGAAAGCTTAAAATAATCAATAATAACATATGGTAAAAATAACAAATGATGCCTTAAAATAATCAACAATAACTTACGATAAAATAGCCAATAATAGCCAAAACTAATCAACAATAGCCTATGTTAAAATAACCAATAATAGCCAAAACTAATCAACAATAACCTATGCTAAATCACTAATAATAGCCTGAAATAATCAGCAATAACCTATGATAAAATAGCCAATAATAACCTAAAATAATCAATAATAAACTATGGTAAAATAGTTAATAATTAAAAAAAATCAACAATAACCTATGCTAAATAACAATAGCTTAGAATAAAATAGCCAACAATAACCAAAATAATCAACAATTTCTTATGGTAAAATAATTTAAAATAACCAACAATAGCATGTGGTTAAATAACCTAAAATAATCAACAATTACTTATGATAAGATAACTAAAAATAGTCAACAATAGCCCTATGATAGAACAACCAAAAATATCCAATGGTAAAATAATTTAGACTAATTAACAATAGCCAATGACAGAATAACTAAAAGTAGCATATGGTAAAATAACATAAAATAATTAACAATAACTTATTGTCACGGATGGCAATGCCATTGGGTGCATTCATTTGAATGTTCATCCATGATTTATAGTGAATTTGTACCTAACTCCTAGTTTAATGTCAATTCACTTTTAATTAATTTATAATTAAAATTTTGTTCATTTTTAGTTAACTTTTAGTTCAAATTTAGTTAAGTTCAAATTAAATCCTAGTTAGTCTAAATTAACTCATAGTTGATTTTTAATTAAATCATAATAAACTATTAATTAAGTCATAATTAAATCCTAGTAAACTTTGAATTAAGTCGTAGTTAACTATCGATTAAGTTTCAGTTACCTCATAATTGAATCTCAATTAAAAAGGTTCTTAAAAAGTTTCCTTATTTTATGCACACATAGAAGCCTTCTTGAAAGCTACTTTGAGTTAAGTTCCCAAAGGAGTATAAATACAAATAAGACCCTTCATTTCTTTCAATTTGTTCAACATTAGTTTTAAACACAATCTTGCACCATAACCTTGACATCTTCTTTCCATGTTCATGTTTGCATATGTTAATAAAATAAAAATTCGTATTCACGTTTATTTTACACATTTCGTGGTCTTGTTTTTGAATCATATAATCTTGTTTTGTTCCTTGTTTGAAAGTTAAACTTAGATTTTTTAATTTTTTTTTAATTCTTGTGGTTTTTCGTGTCTTTGACACCTATGATAGAATAACCAAAAGTAGCCTATAACAAAATAACTTAGAAAAACTAACATTAGTTTATGATAAAATAACAAAAAAAACCTATGGTAAAATAACTTAAAATAGTCAATAATAAAAAATGATAAATTAACCTAAAATAAATTAAAATAACCAACAATAACCTATGATAAAATAACCAACAATAGCCAATGGTAAAATAACCTAGAATAGACATGACAACCTATGGTAACATAGTTCAAAACTAATAATAACTCATGATAGAATAACTAATAATAGCCTATGGTAAAATAATGTAGAATTACTAATAATAGCTTATGATAAATAACTTAAAATAACCTATAGTATAATTGCCAAAAATTGTCAAAATTACCTATGGTAAAATAACATAAAATAACCAACAATGGTTTATGATAAAATAACCTATAATAACTTATGGTAAAATAACCAAGAATTACAAAGAATAACAAAGGGTAGAGAAGAATGTGCATAATAATATGTGATGATGAAAAATATCAATTTTTTAAATAATGGTTTAATGGTTAATGACTTTGTCATTAAACATGGAAGTGAAAATTTCAAACCTTTACATTTGCACCTAGGTTGGTGGGCAAGGTGTTTAAGTGGGTTAGGTTTTTAACTTAGTTGAGGTAGTTTAGTAAATGTTTTAAGATGTTTCGCCTAGGTTTGTAATTAACTATATTTAGTGAATTTATTATTGATGATTTAACTATTAGTGAATTTATTATTAATAATTTAATTATTATTGAATTTGATTAACTACTAATAATTTTGATTAATTATTAATAATTTCACCTATCCATATCAACTTTCACCATGATAAATTTGTTTAATTTCATTCAAAATTTAATGAAACAAAAAGTGAATTTGAAAACATATTGGTGTAGTGTTTATAATTTTTAAAAGAAATTCATAAAGATTCTTTAAAAATAAACTTGAAATTTTTTAATTTAAAAAACATGCTTGAACAATATGCTTAATTTTTTTAGAAGATATAAAATTAGTATAAATAAATAAATAATATATTTAAAAATATATAATTTCCTTTACAATAGTAGTTGACAAATGTTTTTAGAAAATGTTGTTGATGTAAATTTGAAAAAGGTTATTTGATATAAACTTATAAGAAGTTTAATTGATAATTTTTAAAAAATGGTTCATGATCTTTTAAAAAATTCCATTGGATAATATAAAAGAGGTCTTAAATGACATCACCTTTCAAACTTGTCAACATAAGTTATGACCTTTGTATTTATAATTCATCTCATGTTTAACTTGCATCATGTTTTGCTGAAATCATAAATTTGTGTAATTTTTATTCATTGTTGAATTCCTTGTTTGTTAAATCTTTTACTTTTCACTAAGTTGTGTCTTTACCTTATTTTTGACAAGTAAAATTTTACTTAAAGTTACCAATGCACTTTTCAATGCAAATGGTTCATATTTTTTTGCTTGATTGTCAAGGTTTTTTATTAGTTATAATGATCATTCACTAAATATGGTTGGAGTTCCAAGCTTTGGTGATAACAAGATCCAATCTTCTAGGTATTTTATGGTGAATTAAGATGAAATACATGCCATTTTTTCTCAAAGCTTCTGGGAAGAATGTAATCCATCTTTTCATGTGAAAAACATGGGATTTGGGGAAGAATGAAATCCATCTTTCTACGTACAAAACATTCATGAATTTTTTTCAAATCAATTAAAGGATTTTCAGATTTGTGATTTTTTAATTTTTTGCAATAGTGCAAAGAAATGATCATTTTTGTTCCAATTTTCTTTTGGGTTAAATCTAGTTTGAATTGAATTGAATTGAGTCAAATCCATTAGAATTTTGGGTTTGGTTCAATTTTGTTCAAATCTTTCAAATAAAAGGTGTCTTGAGATTTTGTATGAAATTCCCTTGATTTAATTTGAGAAACAAAATCAAATTTGGTGTCCACAACCCTATAAGATGCAAATTTTTTACATTGAAAGGAAAAAAAAAACATTGCAATGCATTTTTTCAAAAAGTAAAATAGATGCATGTTAATATCAAATGTTAAAGACACACAAATTATAAAGAAAAATGACAAAAGGATAAATTTAAGTTTAAATTCAAAACATAAAACAAAGGAACTAAGACAAGAACACAAAAGCTAAAGTTGAGAACACCAAGTGTGCAAGACCAAAATATAAATAAATTTTAATTGCAATGAAGTAAAAAATGAAGTAAACAAAAAAAAAATAGAACAAGGATATGGTGTGTGCTAATACTTTGAACTAGTGTTGAATAGATTGAAGGTAATAGGGAATCTTAATTTCATTTATACCCTTTTGGGGACGTAGTTCAAATTTTTTTTTATGGAGGTTCTCATGTCCCCATTAACGAATAAAGCTTTTAAACCACAAGTGAATTATGAATTAATTAGGACTTAACTAAAAATGAATTAAAAATGAACTTAAAAATGAACTATGAATCAATTTGAAGTGAATTGAAAGTTAATTAAAAATGAATTACGAGTTAATTATAAATGCATTACAAGTTAATTATGAATGAAGTATGGATTACGAAGTCACAAATGAAAATACACGTGAATGAAGTCCATTGATCATGTAATCATGTTTGATCATGGTGTCTGTGAGACCAAAAAAGAAGCTTAGCAAAATACAAAAAGAAATTGGCTTCACATTGTAAAGAAAAAAGTTCAACTCAAAAAAAATTATTTAGTGATAGGAATTTGCCATAAGCATTGGTGGTAGACCTATGTAAGGACACCAAATTAGTGCAAACACAACAATACCTCAAGCACATGCTTGGATTAAATCACATTGAATTTATTTTTAGGAATTATTTTGGTATTCTTCAAAACATCTCAATCTCAAGTTCCATAACCCAAACCTTTTGATCACATTTTTTGCACCATTGACATCAAGTCCAAATCTCATATTCTACAATATAGCCTTTTTGATCCCTAACATCCCATAAGCTTTGACAAGTGAAAAAAGTCCCTTTGAAGTTCCCAACAAATTACATTCCTAAATTTTGCAAGAATTATTCCAAGAGCCCACCCATGATGTTTAATATAAAACAAAAACCCATTTGGAATGCCTATTCACATAGGTATTCACCCACCAACAACTATCCCATTGTGACCTAGAAAAATGCTCCAAATTCTTCAAGTATTAAACTTAATAACAAGAATGTTATAACAAATTAGTTTTTTCAAATGCCCTAATGATCATCATCCTTTCCACAAAAACCATTATTTTTAAGCAGTTGAAAGTTTATTTTTACATGTTGTCTTGATCCTCCATGTGTAATATATATATATATATATATATATATATATATTTGAAAAATTCAGAACATAGTAACAATGGGTTGTTAGTGAACATTCATTTTATTTGCATTCTTACACACAATGCATAATGCATGCAAATCCAATGAAACGAATAACAAGATCATTTATCTTTGCAATTACTTATTTGAAAACAACTAGCTTGCCTCTTCCATCCAAAGTCCTCCAATATATCTTGTGTTTTGCCATCAACATTGCACATACACCAATTTTCATCAAAGCTAGTTAATTTACAAGGTTTTCCATTCCAACTAGGCAAATCACACTCCACAAAATACATTGGCCCCATTTTGTAATGCTTCCCCATTCATTGTAATCCTCCACATTAAAGATACCACAATCAACTACAAAAAAATAACGAAACAAGACGACCGCACACCATAGCTAACCCATTGACTCTTTTGACCATCATTCCTCACGTCACAAGGCAAAAAAGCTGAGATTGGTTATATCAAAAAAGATGAAAACCCTAAAGGCCAAAAAGCTCACATGGGTTAACATCAAAGAAGATGAAAACCCTAAAGGCCAAAAAGCTCACATGGGTTAACATCAAAGAAGATGAAAACCCTAACCCTAGACGGTCGTTGGCTGGACTTATTTTGTTGTCACAGTGCATTCATTGGTTGCAAAAAAAGGACACAGGAATGGAATATGGAGAGACGGGATATTGAGAATCAGTCATTTCATAGAAGTTGCTTGTGAGGCAGGTGCCGAGATCTTTATTGGGGCCCACCAGTGAACCAGCACTCACCAGCACACCCATGAAGGATGAATGGTAAGTGTTGAGGAAACAATTTTTCGTTGGGTTCCAGTTCCTTACCTAACCATGGTGGTGTTAGCTCAGTTGGTTTTTTTCTACCTACCTACTGACAACTCACAAGCAGGTTGTCAGTAGGTAGGTAGTAAAAACAGCCCTTACCTATGTATAAACCATCTACTTACCTAGCAGTTACCTATTTTCTTACCTAACAACTTACATATTTGACCTCTTTCCTACAGAATTGGTTACCAAGGTGAAACCAGATTTTAACTCAGTTGAGGTTCATTCACAATTGAGCTTTAACAGGCATCCGATGGATGGTGCGCTGGTGGGTGGTGGTTCACTTGTGCGTGAAGCTAAACACCACCTAGCGAGCTCTGCCCGGCGCTGGTTTCGCTTCTCTTTTTGCACACCTTTTTCGGCCTTGCATAGTTCTGCAAGAAACCATGCAACCAGGTTTTCAGTGTTCTTAAAAAAAGGAAAGAAATTCTGTTAACCTTCAATTGCACCAATTGTTCTGGGCCAATGTTTTGAATACAGGCGCAAAAATTGAACCTACAACCTCCCCTGCAGCAGTTGAAGTTCTAGCCATTGGCACACCATCAGGCGCAGAGGAAAAGGTTTTATTATATAAAATCTAATCCAGGCACAAAGTCAAAAAGGGCAAAAATTTAAAAACCCTGCGGCAGAACAACGTAGTTCTCCGCAGGGCTGCACTGTCAGGCCCGAAACCAGCGCCGGACAAGAGAGCTCGTTTGGGGGGGTGTTTAGCGCCCAGTGTTCACTGTGGCCCTTATTGTTGCCAGTATTCGGTGTGGGGTACAAACACAATCATCGTGTTCCAAGTGGAGCGCATTCAGAACCCACAGCTAGCAGCTGCCAAGTGGACAACCTGCCGATGTCTCGAAAACATTTAAACTTGATTTGTTGTTAAACACGAAACAAATTTAGAATATACTCTTGAGCTGCTGTTCAAAATCTTCAACAACATGACTCATCTAGAAAGAGAGAGAAAGAGAGAGAGGGTGGGGGGGAGATCTTTGACACTACTTTTTTTTTTTTGGTTATGTTCGATTTACCGCCCCCATTGTGTTGAAACCTGATGAGCTTGCGAGTGTATAATTGAATTCTGGGAAATGCTTCCTTTCATTCTTCTTCTTTTTGAGGCGACTTTGTTTCAAGTACCATGAGACCTATGTTGAGGTCCTCATGCTTCCTTGTCGCGACTTTTGCTTGATTGTTTGAACGGAGAGCTATCTGGGTGTTTTTGTAGAAGTAGATGATGAGCGACGATGTCCCCTATGGGTGATCACGTCGCAACAAGCTTGCAAATTGGACAAACCCTAAACCTAAGGTTCCAAAAGGTGGATAGAGTGAGAGGCATTCTTGACTCACAAGAAGAAGGCAACTGTCAACATGCCCAAAAAGCTTGGTGAGAATTCTGAATCAAGTTCACAAATTGGAAGAAAGAGTGGTTGTGTTGTTGCTGGAGGATTCGATGTCACAGGATTCATCATGCTGCACTTGTGCAAGAGGATTTGATGTTGTGCTTGTTTTGTTATGACATGAAAGAAGTTTGCACAACAGAAATCGGCAGATTTGACTAGAAGTCTAGCACAAGTTGAAGAAGGAAATTGGAGAAGGATCAAGATGGCAGATTTGACTAGAAGTCTTGTGTATGCACGAGATTACTTCAACCACTATGGTGCAAGCTCTCTTTTAAGGCCAACTGGTCACGAAGATCCAGATCGTGATGAGATAGGTAGTTCCTCCTCCTCAAACTGTTGTTATTGTTTTTGCATCCCCTGAATTTGCAAGCCATTTTGTTGCTCCAGATTTCATTTGTGGAGATGGAGTTTTGTGCATCATTTGTGCTGGGCTTTGTACAGTATAAATGCACCATTACCTGACTATGTTCTTTAGGACAACAGCCAAAACAGAAACTACAATTCTAGCAACATCACAAATCAGCCTAATCTTTACAGTAGCACATCTGGAACGTTTTGTAGGGCTGAAGATGTGCTCTCTTCATGATCTTCTGCCACCTTTGAAATGTCCTTAAGAATGGATCACAGCCTGCTCTATTAATGGCTCATTCATTACTTGATTTTGTGTGTTTCTGCTCTTTATTCCACAATGTGTGAGATTCTGGAACTGACAGATCCAATCTTGTGTGGAATTATTGTCAGATATGGGAGTTGATGTTGAGGAGTGTCTGTTTTTTGTGTGGTTTCGGTGTCTTCAGTATCATCAGTACAAGGGGTGCAACAACCCAGCAGCAATGGGAACTTGAAGCTCTGCCATAAATTTCTCCGTAACTTGACAGTGGCCCTGTTGTCATATGGAGCCTCTGCTCCAAGAACAGAATACCTCCTTGAAAAGGCTGCAGAATGCTTGAATGTGAAAATCAACATTTCTGTCTTTTCATCCACTACAATCTTGATTTTCCCCAAGACTTCAGATCCTGTCAAGTAAGTTTCTGATTCAATCTGACCAGAGATTCTATTCACAAACATAATGTGTTCATAGCTCCCATTTGTCCACACTATCATCACTGTAAATGCATTCAGACATCCTTACACATTGTCTTTTCTATAATTTCCGTCTTTGAAAGTTAAAGAATCAATCTATGTTTCTTTGGAATGTAAAGCACTTGGAGAAATTTCCTATTGTATTTGGAGGGCACCTTATATCCATGAATATCCCTCTGAATCTGGGCTATTATGGGTAGGGCTACATGTTGCATTCTTTTTGAAGGAAAAAATGGTCTTAAGAGAAGGTGGGTGATCTCAAATTTATGGTGCCAATGTGATGATTGTTATGTGCTGTGATTTTGAAAATAGGGATGAACTGCACATGCTAAAGGTGGATAGTGAAGTGAACTTGGACAAATTACAGAGGGTAGATGAGCTTGCGAATTCTGTTGGCCTTACAAATACTCCTCTTATGATGGCTCACCGGCAATTGAAATCAATTGTGAAAGGCCCTTCACAATTTGGTGCATGGTATTGGCAGCTCTTCAGTTATGCTTTGTCTTCACCTACTGCTGCTATCCTCTTCTTCTCAGGTCCACCATCTTCCGCCCCTTGGAATAGAATGTTCAGTATTGAACACTGAAACCTACTTGGGGAGGGGTGAATATCTATTCAATGCTCTAGTAGTGTTGTACATAAAAGTATTTGATTCAAAGTGTTTTTCTTACCAAATTTAGTGCCATTTGATAGGCAAGACTTTTTAGGAATTAGGTGCAGTCATGTTTTTTGGTGGCTAATTGCTGGAATTTGTGTGTGTCATCAAGGCATAATCACAAACATGCATTGAATTGCTATTGTTTGATATCCAGGAAATTACTGGGATGCGGTTCTGTCACTAATACTGGGACTTGGAGTGGGAATCTTGGCTCTTGTTCCCCCAATATCACCTGTCTTTGGGAATATGCTGGAGTTTATTTCTGCTCTTTTTGTGTCATTTCTTGCAAGAGTTTTCTCACACCACCTCCCAAACTTGGAGGTGTGCTTTTTTGCCATGGCTATGTCAGGCCTTGTTTGGCTCTTACCAGGTTTGTATAGACTCAATGTGATTTTTAGTATTTAGAGATTGGGCCATCAGTTATTGAATGTCTGTGGCACACATGGTTTGCAAAAATTGATGTTTGCTACACAACTCAATGAGGTATCTGCTAGTATTGTGTGACAATGATGATGATGAAGTGGACATTTTCCTATGTGCAGGTCAGAATTTGACTATTGGAGTGAGTGAGGTGGTGGAAGGCTCAGTATTGACCGGCTCAGCCAGAATTACGAAAGCCCTGGTGTCCTCACTGCAATTAGGTTTCGGATTGGCAATTGGTGAAAACTTGGTGTGGTGGGCTCCAAAGCTTGAACCGAGTTCTTGCAGCAATCCCAACATCCCACCCTCAAACATCATCATATGGTCTTCTTTGTCATCCTCCTCCTCTTCTCTTGTTGTTATTTAAGAGTCATGGCTCTTTTGGAACAATTCTTTGCTTAAAACCTTGGTTTCATTGAATTTTTTGTACACTGCAACTGGATCATTGAGGAACCATGTTGCCATTGCTACTGCTGTGATAGAAGTGCCAACCTTTCAATTGAAACAGTAGCCTAAAGTCTCATGCTTGAAGAGACCTACAGTTTGATCTCTCCTTCTTGGATGCATACGCTGTTAAGTTTACAGTCAATGTTAATGTTTTTGATGTAAGTTTTTTTCATGACTTGTTCATTTCCTTGTTTGGTTAAACTTCAAAGAATCCAGAAAGTATGAGTGTCAGGATTCTGACAAACAATTTCTTCTTTCTGTGTTCAAAGGCTTCTTGGATTTGCAGTTGCAGCAAATATCTTTCTGCGTGCACGAGTAGGGCAATGGTTTGGAATGACCTTGGTGGCAGCAATAGGATATGCAGTTAGCGAGATAGCTGAGTCCAAGTTTGGCACAGAAACTGCAACTGTGCTCTCTGCACTGGCTATTGGGCTCAGTGGTATACACATTTTCCTTCCCTCTTTCTGACAAAGTGAGATTTTTCCTTCTATTGAATGTTTGGAGTACTTTGCTACACTGGTACTGATGTGGTTGAAATTATTGCTTGTTTGAGTCTTGATTTCCTTTATGAATCATTCTTCCTTTGACACTCAGCAGTGTTTTTCACTCTGGGAGGAAAATGATAGTTTTTGGAATTATTGATTGATGGGTTGCATGTCTGTTTGTGCAGGGACATTGTGTTCATTTGTGTCAAGGGACATTCCTCTGTCAATGATTTTTGCTGGTCTTCAAGTTTTGCTACCTGGTGGAATCGGTGTGCAGGCAAGAACCTCAGTGTTAACTACTGACCCTTTTGAATACTTCCTGCATACTTGTACCAGATTAGGGAACTGCTTGTTGAGATTTTAATCTCCAACCATAAGCTTTACATGTTTGACAACATTGCTGAAAGCAGAAGTACATTGTGAAGTCTTCTTTGTGAACAAGCTGGTGGTTCTGAGCATATACACTCATGTCAAATTTTTTTGAAGCTATCAACACTCTTCTTCCTTAATATTTTTCACGAAGTGTTAGCCTCACTTCGCTGTAATTTAATGTGTGCAGGGGGTCGAAAAGTTCTTGGAAAAAGATACAGTGTCAGGCATAGGCTTTGTGGTAAACATGGTAATAATCTGTTTGTCCATTACAGTGGGATTGCTTTTGTCCAAAGTGGTTTTGTATGATGGGCTGTTTGGTGCATCAAAAGTGTTCCATATCAAGCAGATGGCACGCAAATCTGAGTTCTTTGAAGAAGAGCCAAACTCATCTGTTGGTGGAAATGAAGAAGAAGAAGATCAGCACATGGCAATCTGACACCACTCCTGTTTCATGATCCTAATGCAGCATTATGGGATGGGCACCACCATGTTGTGTTGTTTTGAAAAGTTTTCAAACACTTTGAAGTACCATAATCTACCAGTTGCACTCAAGTGTTACGTTGATTAGGGTTTATGGGTAAAATGAACTTGCATTTACCACTCTCTGCAAAGTAATACAAAAGACTGTATTGAAGGCATTTGATGTGTATGTTGGCTGCTGCTTCAGTTATCAGACTGCAGAATTATCTACCTACTCTCTTGTTAAATTCCATTAGAAAACAGCACTAATAAAGGAAATCCAATATTTCCAAGTAGGGTAGAGTTTCTTAAATCTGTGTTCTGGTGCATGGGTTCAGTGCTCCTTAAGAGTATGATCTCTTTGACAGCATGGTGCAATTTGAAGTTATTTGTGGAAGGATTTTATGTAACAAAATACCTACTAATTCTAGAAGAAATATAGAAGGAAATCTCTTATAAGTGCTTCTCATACCAAAGACACAAGGCAATTTCTTTAAGCACGTTACATACCAAATACACTATGAATTCTCTACTGTTGATTGGGTATTGACTATTGAACATACCAACCTTATTGTCATCGTTCCAACAAATGTGTGTTCAACCGTTCTGGAAAAACAAAGCACCCTAGAAAATTCCACCATACCATTTTCCTGAGTTTTGATGAACAAAACTCCCACCTTGCATTTGTGTACGATTCTCTTTTGTTTGGCGCAAGATGGATTGGATTCATGCATCAGAAGATTTGGTTTGTTAACCAGTGAGAATCACCTTCCCACCTCGAGCAACTTCAGTTGATTTCTTGATTGCAAGTTGG